>VOFB01002138.1_pt1 | contig 26600 bp, 47 predicted proteins | sample 5384141 | NCBI WGS metagenome assembly VOFB01 (sample SAMN12384721, study PRJNA508395) | human gut metagenome | isolation source: healthy gut A | host: Homo sapiens | reverse complement strand
GTGTGCACCGAACTCGGCTGCGCGACCATCTACTGTCACCACCATTCCAAGGGTGCACAGGGCGGCAAGCGCTCGATGGACCGCGCAGGCAGGCTCGGGCGTGTTCGCGCGACCCGGATGCGCTGCTCGACCTCATCGAACTCGAGTGTCGGACGATTTACGCACCCAGATGGAGAACAACGCCGTCTGCCGTGTGTGCGGCGCGGCGCTCGAGGCAGCAAAAGAGCGACGAGGTATCGCAGGACGACCTGTGCAGCCAGCGTGCCGCCATGGATGCCTGCAGGCGGCTGCTCTCCCGGCGTGGACTACAATCACCTGCTCGACCGCATCGCGGACACGAGCAAAAGTGCAGGCACGGACGGCGTGGCGCATCGAGGCACGCTGCGTGAGTTTCGAAGTTCCCGCCGGTCAACCTGTGGTTCGAGTTTCCGGTGCACCGGCCGGATGGCAACGGTGCCCTGCAGGACATCAATCCGGACGAAGCTGCTCCGGCATGGCAGCGCGGCGCAAAGGCCCGCAAAGGGCAAGGCAAAAGCAGGCCAAGCAGAGCAAGAAGGAAGCGTTCGATACGGCGTACAACGCCCTGTGCCTGGGCGGGGATGCGCCGACGGTGCAGGACATAATCGAATACTACACCGAGCAGAACGAGGACGGAGAGGTTCAGAAGCCGACTTCGAGAACCGTCTACCGGTGGATTAAGGATTATGGTTATTCGCTGGATAAGAATAGTGGAAAAAATCTTGAATGACACGACCTGCGACATGACCTGAAAGTTAAGGTTATGACGCTTGCGACACAACCTGTGACACGACCTACGGTTCAGGTCATGTCGTTAGTGACATAACCTGCGACACGACCTGAAATTATGGTCATGTCGAGAGTGACGACACGACCATATATATACTACGTATATATTTTGACAATGTCACAAGTGACACAACCAGGTGGGTCAGTGTGTGAACGCACTCACCATGTGAGGGGGCTTTGATGGCGCCCCCTCACAGATGGTTGGAGAGCGCACACACGACTGGACCCGTCGCGCGAGAGGAGAAAAAGAAGAAAATGGTAACGCAGTTTTTATGGCGATGCGCCCGCCGACGTGTACGGCGCAGGAGAAGCAGGTGCGCGTGGTGCATGGCAAGCCGCAGTTCTACGAGCCGCAGGCGCTCGCCGCCGCCCGCGCAAAAGCTGTGCGCCCACCTCGGGCAGCACCGGCCGGAACAGCCGTATACAGGCGGCGTGCGGCTCGTAGTGAAGTGGCTGTTCCCGCGAGGCAAGCACCCGAACGGCAGCTACCGCACGACAAAGCCGGATACGGACAACCTGCAGAAGCTGCTCCGCGACTGCATGACCGCCGAGCACTTCTGGACGGACGATGCGCTGGTGTGCTCGGAGATCACGGAGAAATTCTGGGCGGACACGCCCGGCATCTGATTCACATCGAGCCGGTGGAGGGCTGATATGGACTTTGAGGAGATGAACCAGCGGGCATACGACCGCAAACCCGAGCCGGACGGTCTGACACCCGCCGAGCGCATGATCTGGCTGGCGCTGCGGCTGCTGTATGAGCTGCACTTTCACGGCGGCCTGACCCGTGAGGAGGGCGTGGCGTATAAGCAGGAGCTGAAAAAAGATTACGAGCGTAACCTCGCGCAGGAGGCCGAGTGGCTGCGTGCCGGTACGGCAATGAAGCTGCTGCGGCAGAGCGAGAACCCCGAGGTGAAGAAGATCGTCGGGGAAGTTGAAACGATGTTTTGAGGAGGAGAACCATGGCGAAGTGTAAGTTTTGCGGGGAGCCGGTTAAGGCTGCACCGGTGGCCCATGCCGAGTGCATGGAGAAGCAGCTCAATGACATGGAACAGGATATGCGGCTGCTGGTGTCCGGTGATGCAGACCCGTGTGAGATGTGCGCGCACTGCTGCGCCGACGATAAGCCAGTGTACCGGCCTAACGAGGAGTACATGGCGTTCTGCAACAAGTGCGATGAGGATTGCAGCGAGTTTGTCTGGAGGGGTCGCAATGAGGACAGCTGAACAGGCAATGTCGGACTATCAGTTCTTTAAGTCGCACGGCATCTGCCCGAATTGCGGAAAGAAAAGGCTGCACCTGGTCGTGTGTGCTGTCTGAACTGCCTTGACAAACAGAATATACGCAAATTATTGCGATGGGACAGCATGACCGAGGAGCAGAAAAGAGCAGGTACGCAGCCGTGTCCGTCAGAGCGGCAAGGCGCTCTACAAACAGCGTAAGGCGGCGGGACTTTGCGTGCGGTGCGGCAAGCCTGCACAGAAAGGCTATGTGCGCTGCTATGAGTGCAACATCAAGAATACGAATTGTGCACGCCGCCGCAGAAACCGCAAGTTGAGCGCTAAAGCACCCGGGATCTGCTGCTGGTGCAGCAACCCGGTCAAGCCCGGCTTTAAGCTGTGTCAGGCGCATTACAACCGTCAGGTGGAAATCCTGAATCGGGCACGGAGCAGCAGCGCGGTCAAGGAGAGCGTAGCCGTTCTGTGGAAGATGATCAAAATGCCGCAGAGGCACTGAGAGGAGAATTAGGCATGGAGAAAAAGAAGATTAAAATCTGCACGTCCGTGTCAGCGGAGGCGTGAACGTATCGGGTTCTCCATTCATGGTGCCGAAAACGTTCGACTGCATCATCACCAACGATGAAATCGGCAAGACACTGAGCATCAACGACGGAAATGTGCAGTTCACCATTCCGTTTGAGCCGATCGAGCGGTATTTGAAGTAGGAGGAAGATATGAAAGCAATCCGTAAAAAGCCCGGCTGTGAACCGGAACTGGTGAGAATACGCTGAAAAGCCTTGCAGCAGGAAGTCGGCGGCTATATCGAAACCGTAACGATTGCATCGGATGTCGTCGTTATCTGCAACGAGGAAGGAGTGCGGCTCGGAATGCCGTACAACTGCCGGTTCTTCGGCGTGGATTTCGTCGGTCCGATTCTCGTGGTCGGCCGTAACAAGGACGAGTTCTGTGACGTGCCGGAGGCCGACTTCCTGATGCATCATCTGCGAGAGGAGACGGGCCATGACAATCACTGATCTGCTGGTCAATCTGGACTGTATCCTGTGGCTGCTCCTGTTCTTCATTGTGCTGCATATCCTGCACGGAGCAGAACGGCGTGCCAAAGAGAAGGAGGACACCCATGACGATTAACCAGGCAATCCGCATCCTTGACCCGGATACCTCGGCCGAGGCTTTAGGCGAGATCGAATACTATGGCGGTCTGCACGGCCACGAGAAGATGGTAGCCGCCTGCGACGAGGCCTGCCGCATAGCGGTTCAAATTATGAGAAAATACATGGAGGAACAAAAATGAAAAAGAAAAATCATGGCGGCACTGCTCTGCGGTGCTATGATGTGTAGTCTGTCGGCCTGCAGGGAGGCGAGGCGCGTTGCGTACAACATCTCGAAGGAGGCGGACAATTTCAACGTCACGCGCCGTCTGGAAGTCATCAACGCGCGTACGGACAAGCCGGTGTTTGAGCTGATCGGCAACTTCGCCATCTCGAACAACAGCGAGAACGAGCTGGAGGTGACTGTCGAGACCGGGCAGGGCGTTTACAAGAAACACCTTGTGTACCTCAACGACTGGACGATCTACGTTGTGGAGGACGTCAGCGGCGCTTACGTGGACAAGTTCCACTACGAGGTGAATTTCCTGCCGGAGATGATCATTCCGGTTACGGTGACGTCGCATGACTAAATACAGCGATAAGGTTCGGCGCTATTTAGCATGGAGGTATGGCGATGAAGAAAAAGCGTGTCAATCCGCACAGGCGTCCGGCGACACTGGCGGACGTACAAAAAGGCAAAAGAAAGCCGCACAGAACGAGGCGGTAACAACAGCATGGGCAATCTTTTTTCTCGGCGCTGCGGGATAAGGAGGGGCTTCGGCTACACACGGCTCCGGCGGGTCTGGGACGAGGTAAACTACCTCGCGGACAGCGTTTCCAAAGGGCTATGTGTCGATCGCCGATCTCGAAAAGGAACTCGAAGACTACGGAATCACGTTGAGGTAGGATTATGACAACTAAGGATTGGCTGAACCGCGGGTGGGCACTCGACCGCGAGATTACGGCTTTTGGAGAGTGCCAAACGCCGGGCGTATGACCGCTGTGTGTCAGGCGTGGCATCGGTGAGCGGTGCACCGGGCGGCGGCGGTGCCTCAGATGGCGGCCTGAGCCGCTACGCCGACTTTGCCGCACAGTTGGATGCCCAGATCGACAAGCTGATCGACATCAAGCAGGAGATTGCGGCGGTGATTGCCGAGGTGCCGGACACGACCCTGCGGACACTTCTCACAAAAGCGGTACTTAAACTTCGAGAAGTGGGAGAAAATTGCGGTTGACTTGAATTATTCGTGGCGGCAGGTTATGCGCCTGCACGGTCAGGCGTTGCGTGCTGCGGAGCCGCTTATCGCAAACATGGCATAGGATGTCATGGTATGTCATATTGTTCCGTGCTATACTGGTATCATGAAGTTCAGCGGGAATGAAACTTAGGTCCCGCATTTCTCCTGCTTCATAGCGTTGGAAACACCTCCGGAAAGGCACTCTTGGAAACAAGGGTGCTTTTTCGTGCCCGAAAGGAAGTGAAACCATGACAAGCAAACAGAAACGGTTCGTCGAGGAATACCTCATCGACCTGTGTGCCACGCAGGCGGCCATCCGTGCCGGATACAGCCCGGAAACCGCCGGGTCTATCGGCTCGGAAAACCTGCACAAACCTGAAATCCGCGCGCGCATTGATGCCGCCATGGCGGAGCTGTCCCGCCGGACGGGGGTCAATCAGGAGCGCATTGTGCGTGAGCTGGCAAAGGTGGCGTTCGTCAATGCTGCCGATGTGGTGGACTTTGAGAATGCTAAGTTGCTGCCGAACGCCAGCGCGGACGATACCGCCGCCATTGCATCGGTCAAGGTCAAGCAGATCCCGACCGATGCCGGGATGGGCATCGAGCGCGAGATCCGCATGGCGGACAAGCTCAAAAGCACTCGAGCTGCTCGGCAAGCACCTCGGTATGTTCACCGACAACGTGCACCTGACCGGAGATATGGGGGTGCAGACTATTGACGACATTCCCGACAGCAGAACAGGTTAAGCTGACCGACGTCATCGCGCCGTCGTTCTACGAGGTGCACCGCGACATCGCCGCAGGCGGGCACACCTACTACAAGCTGGACGGCGGGCGCGGTTCGGTCAAGTCTACGACCATCGGCTCGGAGATCATCCTCGGCATTATGCGCGATGCACAGCACGGTATCATGTCCAACGCCGTTGCATTCCGCCGCTACAAGGAACAGCTGCACGACAGCGTGTTCGAGCAGCTGCTCTGGTGTATTTCCAAGCTGGGCGTAGAAAGCCAGTGGAAGGCCACTGTCAGCCCGCTGCGGCTGACCTTCATCCCGACCGGACAGGTGATTCTCTTTCGCGGTGCGGACAAGGTCAAGAAAGCCAAGTCCATCAAGGTCAGCAAGGGCTATATCAAGTACCTGTGGTTCGAGGAGCTGGATGAGTTCGAGAACCCGGAGAAGATTCGCTCGGTGCAGCAGTCGGTCGTTCGAGGCGGCGAGGCATTCGTTGTGTTCTACTCGTACAACCCGCCGAGGTCGCAGCGCAACTGGGTCAACAACCCGGCAAACTGGCAGCGGCCCGATCTGCTCGAGCACCGCAGCACCTACCTGACCGTGCCGCGTGCATGGCTCGGTGAGCAGTTCATCATGGATGCCGAGCACCTGCGCGACACAAACCCGGCTGCCTACGAGCATGAGTATCTCGGCAGGGTGACCGGCTCGGGCGCTGGGTGTTCGACAACCTGCAAAGCCGCCGCATCACCGACGAGGAGATCAGCCGCTTTGACCGCATCTACAACGGCGTGGACTGGGGCTTCTACCCGGACCCGTGGGCATTCAACCGGATGCACTATGATGCCGCACGCCGCACGCTGTACATCTTCGGGGAGCTGACCCGGTACAAGCAGGGCAACCGCGCAACCGCCGATGCGCTGCTCGCGTTCGGTCTGACCGGTGCTGACCGCATCACGGCGGATTCTGCTGAGCCGAAGTCCGTGCAGGACTACAAGAACTACGGCCTGTTCTGCGCGGCGCCATCAAGGGACCCGGCAGCGTGGACTACTCGCACAAGTGGCTGCAGTCGCTCCTCCGCATCGTCATTGACCCGGTACGGTGCCCGGATACCTGGAAGGAGTTCTCCGAGTACGAGTACGAGCGCGGCGCGGACGGCGAGATCACGGCAGGCTATCCCGATGCCAACAACCACCACATTGATGCGGTGCGGTACGGACTGGAACCTGTCTGGAAGAAACGAGGTCAGTGATGTTACAAAGATTTTTAACATGGATTCGAGGTGTTTTCACAAAAATGCTGCATATCAACGATGCAAAACGCTCGCTCAAGGTCGATGTGGCCATCAGCACGGAGATGCAGGCGGCTATCGACCAGTGGGCGATGATGTTCATTGACCGTGCGCCGTGGCTGGACGACACGACCCAGAGCCTCGGCCTGCCTGCCGCCATCGCGGGCGAGATTGCCCGCCTGACTACCGTTGAGCTGGAGAGCAGCATCACCGGCAGCGCACGCGCAGACTACCTGCAGGGCGAGTACGAGCGGGTGCTGAATGAACTCCGCAGTCAGGTCGAAACAGCGGCCGCAGGTGGCGGTCTGGTGTTCAAGCCCTATGTGGACGGCGAGCGGATAGCTGTGGACTGCGTTCCGGCGTGGCGCTTTCTGCCGACGGCGTTCAACAGCCGCGGCGAGGTGACGGGCGCGGTGTTCGTCGAGCAGGTGACCAAGGGCAAGACCTACTACACGCGCATGGAGCACCACCAGCTGACCGACGACGGCTACACCATTCGCAATCTGGCTTACTCGTCGCTGTCGCAGGGCACGCTCGGCAATCCGTGCAGCCTTGCCGCCGTCGATGAATGGGCAGACCTCGAACCCGAGCTGACCATCCGCTACAAGGACGGCACCGCGCCCGAGGGCGTGCTGTTTGCGTACTTCCGGCTGCCGTTCAGCAACACAGTTGACCCGGAAAGCCCGCTCGGTGTGTCGGTGTACAGCCGCGCCGTCGGGCTGATCCGCGAAGCCGACCGGCAGTACAGCCGCATCCTGTGGGAGTACGAGGGTAGTGAGCTTGCCATCGACGCCAGTCAGGGGCCTTGCAGGTAAGCGGTCCGGACGGCAGACCGGCAACGCTGCCGCCGCGCAGCAAGCGCCTGTTCCGAGAACTCGCGATCGACCAGGGACAGAGCGGCGATCTGTACAAGGTGTTCAATCCGGCCATCCGCGACACCTCGCTGTTCAACGGACTGGACAAGCTGCTCAAGCGCATCGAGTTCGGCTGCAATCTCGCTTACGGCACGCTGTCCGACCCACAGGCTGTGGACAAGACCGCCGAGGAGATCAGGAGCAGCAAGCAGCGTTCCTACTCCGCTGTGTGCGACGTGCAGAGAGCCTTGCAGAGCGCACTCGAGCATCTGATCTGGGTGATGGACTTTACGCCAGCCTGTACAAGCTCGCGCCGATGGGCGAGTACGAGGTCAGCTTCAGCTGGGGCGACGGCGTACTGCAGGACACCGACAAGGAATATATGCGCCGCAAGGAACTGGTAGACAGCGGCTACCTCTCGCCGGAGAAGCTGCTCGCGTGGTACTTCGGTATCTCGGAGGACGAGGCCAAGGCGTTCATGCCTGCGGCATCGCCGCCGCTGTTCGGGGAGGAGTAAGCCATGCTCACGCCGGAATACCTCCAGCGGCTGCCTGACAGCGTGGTGGAACTCTACGCACAGGCCGAGGCGGACATTCTCGCTGACATGGCACGGCGCATCAACGGCTTTGACCTGTTCATTCCGTCCGCGCAGTACCAGATGGAGCGGCTCGAGGAGATGGGCGCACTCCGCAGGGACATCATTTCCAAACTGTCCGGCCTGACCGGCAAGACCCGCAAAGAGATTGCCGCCATCATGCAGGAGGCAGGCGTAGAAACGCTCTCAGCTGATGAGAAGATCTATCAGGCTGCCGGTCTGGTCGGTAAGTCGGAACTCGCTTGCGGTGAAGGAGGTGCTGAACGCCGGACTGCAAAAGACGGGCGGCCTGTTCCGCAACCTCACAAAAACAACAGCCAACACGGCCACACGGCAGTTCGAGAACGCGCTCGACCGCGCCTATATGCAGGTGACGAGCGGTGCATTTGACCCGAACACAGCGGTCAGGAGCGCCATCAAGCACCTTTGCGCAGCAGGGTGTCGGCGCGATCACCTATCCGAGCGGGCACGTTGACACGCTTGAGGTCGCGGTGCGGCGTGCGCTCGTTACCGGTGTCAACCAGACGTGCCTGCAGATGCAGGAGGCCAGAGCCGATGAACTCGGGTGCGATCTGGTGGAAACCACCGCGCACAGCGGCGCACGACCCTCTCACGCCGAGTGGCAGGGGCAGGTGTTCAGCCGTTCGGGCAAGAGCCGCAAGTACCCGGATTTCGTGCAGGTGACCGGCTACGGCACCGGCGAGGGACTGGGCGGCTGGAACTGTTCGCATTCGTTCTACCCGTTCTTCGAGGGGCTGCCGAGAACCTACTCGGACAAGCTGCTCGATAGCTACAAGGCGAAGAACTACGAGTATAACGGCAAGAAAATGACCGAGTACGAGGTACTCCAGACCCAGCGCGGCATTGAGCGCAAGCTGAGGCGCTGGAAGCGCGAGAATATCGCCATGAAAGCCGCCGGACAGGATACCACTGAGAGCGCGGTCAAGATCGCCCAGTGGCAGACCGTGCAGAAGGATTTCCTCTCGCAGACCGGACTGAAACGCCAGCGCGACCGGGAGCAGATTGCAGACTGGAGCCGCAAGTCAGCGGCGCAGGCCAGCGGTTCGGCTCGTTCGGCACAGCACAAGGCCAACCGGTATTTCTCACTCAGCGGTCCGGAGGAAAATCTGCGGGAGTACCTGAAAGAGAAACCAATCATTGACCTGCTGGAACAGCAGGGTGTAGAATACAAGCAGAGGATCAGCGAAAAGGAGATCATCGTTTCTGCCGGTGCGCCGAAGATCGTGAGCGAAAGCGCTCATGCGGCGGAGAACCGTGCGGTCAAGACCGACCGTGCCGACATGACGGCAGAACGCGCACAGTCCTTTGTGGACAGCGCCAAGCTGACCCTGTATCAGCCGGAACGCCAGACCTTGAAATTCATGGCTGAGGATGGCTACGCAGTCCTGAACTTTGACCACAAGTTGGTTACCGCTGTTCCGCAGAAGTGGCGGAAGAAGTACGACGATTATCTGGAGGAGAACCAATGAAAGCACGAGAACCCGCCGAAAGGCACTTTTGTCCGCTGTTTCAGCGTGAGATAAGCTGGGGCGGCGCAGGCGGCTGCTATGAGGTGCAGGAAGTCCGAGAGGGCAACATGGATGCCGAACTGCTGACCGAACCGTTTGACCTGAACAAAGCAGATGCCGCGTGTGCGAAATGCCGCTGGTACCGCGTAAGCGAACCGAATACCTAAGCCGCCAAGCGAAAGCAAGGCGGTTTTCTTATACCCAAAACCGCGAACAAGCCGCCGACAAGGCGGTTTTTTCATACCCAAATTCGCCAGTGCCGGGCGTAAACGGGCACACCGCAGGAGGATGCGACCCTCGTAAAAAAGCGTAGCGGAGGAAGGACAATGCATGAAACGCGAATTTCTGGAGAGCCTAGACCTGGGCGAGGGTGTGAAGATGCCCAAGAGCGCCATTGACGCTATCATGGCAGAGAACGGCCGCGACATTGAGGCCAAGAACAACCAGATCACGACCCTCACCACCGAGCGCGACGGCCTGAAAGAGCAGCTCACCACCGCCAACGACACCATCAAGTCCTACAAGGATATGGACATCGAGGGCGTAAAGGCCAAGGCCGACGAATGGGAATCCAAGTATAACACGGACACCCAGACGCTCAAGGATCAGCTGGCGGCAGCGGAATACGGCTTTGCCGTGAAGGAAGCGACCGCCGCGCTGAAATTCTCCTCGGAGAGCGCAAGGAAAGCCTTTGTGGCCGACCTGACCGCGAAGAAGCTGCCGGTTCAGGAGGGCAAACTGCTGGGTCTGGAGGATTTCACCAAGACCTATCAGGAAACCGACCCGAATGCGTTTCTGCCGGAGAACGACGACAAGACCCCGATCGCTACCAAGGGCGGCAGCGGCGGTGGTCCCGCAACCGGCTCGGATGCGCTGCGTGCAGCGTTCGGGCTGACGACTAAGAAGGAGTAATGATTTATGCCTAACGCAATCACTCTCGCGCAGCAGTTTGTGCCGCTGCTCGACGAAACCTATCAGCTGGCCTCGCTGACCGCCGATCTGGACGGCAATGCCGATCTGGTACGCCAGGGCGCGAACGCCAACGAGCTGATCATCCTGATGCTGTCCATGCAGGGGCTGGGCGACTATTCCCAACGACGGCTACGTCAAGGGCGATGTAACGCTTCACCAACGAAACGGTCAAGTGCAACTTTGACCGCGGCCGTATGTTCACCGTGGACACGATGGACAACCTCGAAACCGCCGGTATCGCGTTCGGTCAGCTGGCGGGCGAGTTCATCCGCACCAAGGTCGCACCCGAGGAGGATGCGTTCCGCTTCGCCCAGTATGCGGGCAAGACCGGCATCTCCAAGGTGGCTGCCGGTGCATCGCTTGCGGACGGTGCAGCCGTTATCGCGGCGCTGCGTGCTGCCATCACCAAGATGGACGAGGACGAGGTGCCCGCAAACGAGCGCTATCTGTACATCACGCCGCTGCTGCTCGGCTATGTGCAGGATATGGACACCACCAAGAGCCGCGAGGTCATGCAGAATTTCGCCAAGGTGGTCAAGGTGCCGCAGAGCCGCTTCTACACTGCCATTGAGCAGAAGTCCGGCAAGACCGGCGAGGAGGCAGGCGGCTACGCCAAGGCCGAAGGCGGCAAGGACATCAACTTCATGATCCTGCACAAGCCTGCGCTGATCCAGTTCTCCAAGCACATCGCGCCCAAGATCATCGAGCCGGGTGCAAACCAGGACGGCGATGCGTATAAGTTCGGCTACCGTCAGGTGGCTATCGCGGACGTGTACAAGAACAAGGTCGCAGGCATCTACCTGCACCACAAGGCAACGTAAGGAGGCCACTATGGGTAAGATCGTAGGTCTGGTGTTCGAGGATGAGCCGGTCTACACCTGTCCGCACTGCGGCAAGGTATACAAGACCGAGGAATCCCTCGAGAAGCACCTGAAGGACAAACACACCGAGCCGGACGGCACTCCGGCACCGTAAGAGAGGAGGAAACCGCCGTGCTGACTGTTGATTACGATTTTTACTGCGGTGTATTTCATGGAAAAATGCCGCGCGAGGACTTTGAACGGCTGTCCGTCTATGCAGCCGCATACCTCGATGAGGTGACAATGAGCCGCACGGCGGACACTCCCTGACCGCCGACGTCGAGGAACGCGCAAAGCTGGCGTTCTGCTCCGTGGCGGATGCCTACCTGCTGAACGAGCAGGGCGGCGGTGTCGCAAGCGAAACCAACGACGGCGTTTCCGTGACCTATGTGGCGGGCATCAGCAACTCAAAGACCGAAGGCCGCCGGCTGTATGAAGCAGCGGCGCTGTTCCTCAGTCCGACCGGCCTGCTGTACAGAGGGGTGAGGTAATGCTCTACTGCAACGATGTTATCACGCTCATCAAGTACGACGGCGAGGGCTACACCGTGAGCACGCTATCCGGTGTGAGCTGGTACGACCGCACCCAGGTCAAGACCGAGAACGCCGGTCTGGTATATGCGAACAGCGTGAAAGTCCGATTCCGGCGGCTGTGCTGAAAGACGGCGCACCGCTGCCCGAGGTGGGTGACCACATCGTACACGGTGCACTGCCGGACGGTACAGCGCTCGAACGTCCTGCCGATCTGGCACGGCTGCACGCCCGCAAGGTGATGGCTGTGGCAGACAACCGCCGCGGCATCCCTCATGTGGCGGTGGTGGGACAATGAAACTGAGTATCAGGACCGACATCAAGCCGGAAAAACCATTCTGCGGGCACGCGGCCTCGGCAGCGACAACGCCGCCCAGAAAATGCTCGCGCAGACCGTTGTGCGGCTGTGCGACCCATATGTGCCGATGAGCAGCGGCTCCGGCGCACATATGAAAACCGCGTATACCATCGCGCCGGACGGCTCGAGCATCACCTACCGAGGGCCGTATGCACACTTCCAGTACGTCGGTGAGGTCATGGTCGGCACACGTTCCGGTTCGCCGTGGGCGAAGTCCGGCGAGAAGAAGGTCGGCGCAGGGCGTGCGCTCAGCTACAACGGCACCGATGCGCGGCAGGGACTGGGACAAGCGCATGATGGCCGACAGAGGCGACGAGGTCGTGAAAGCCGTCACCAAGCTATGTAGGAGGCAAAGCCAAATGAGCATTATCGAAGCGGTACGCAAGTACCTGCAAACCTGTCCGCTGCTGAAAGGCGGCACGCTGAACGTGGGATTTCCTGCCGCCGGCCGCCACCTACTCGGTGGACGTTGTGCCGGTAAAGCCGGTCCTCAAGGCGTACATGGACGGATCCAGCCAGCGGCAGTTCCTGTTCGTGCTGGCGACCCGCACTTATTACGGCGAGTTTGTCCGCCAGCAGCTCGACAACCTGTGCTTTTTCGAGGAGTTTGCCGAGTGGCTGGACAAGCAGAACCGAACCCGTTCGTTCCCCGATCTCGGGGACGGACGAAACGCGCGAAAAACTGGAGGTCACGACCTCTGGCTATGTTTTCGCACCCGATACGGACACGGCACGGTATCAGATCCAGTGCCGCCTGTCCCTATTTCCAGAAAAGGAGAACGATAAATGAAACTTTCCGAACTGATGAAGAATCACACGCCGAGCACGAGCTTTGAGGGCTTCGTGACAAACGATGACTTTGTCCTTGCGGTGGACTGCTCCGCCGAAGGCAACGCTGCGAGCGCGGCAGACTACGCCGTGGTGCAGATCGGTGTATCCGGCCTGGATGCACAGCTCAACCCGGTAACGCAGGACAAGCAGTATATCCGCGCAGGCCAGTCCACCACCAAGACCGGCACGCAGCGCAGCTTTGCCGTTTCCGGTGACCGCTATGTGGGCGATGATTTTCAGGACTTTGCGCTGTCGCACGCCGTTAAGTACGGCACCGGCAACAGCGTTGTCCGCGACTACGTTTATTTCTGCCTGCTGAACGGTCAGGGCGAGAAGGGCAAGTGCTCCATCATCGTCAACTCGGACGGCGCAGGCGATGCCGGTGAATCTTCGGAGATCGACATCGAGCTGAAAAAAGTCCGGCGATGCACCGGCAAGCTACACCTATTCCGCAGCAGGTTAAGGAGGAGTAAAACATGGTTTTCCGCAATATTGAGGTCGATTTTGACATCTACGATGCAGACACCGCCGAGGTGTACGAGGGTGCGGTGCAGACCGTGCTCGAGAGTGCTGTACCCAAGGAGGGCGAATCGCTTGCCGACGGTATCCGCCGTCAGTGCAATACCGTGTTCGCGTTCTTCGACACGCTGTTCGGTGACGGCTTCCACAAGGAGCTGTTCGGTCAGCGCACCAACATGATGGAGTGCCTGCAGGCATTCAAGGAGTTCCTCGAACTCGTTTCCAAGCAGCGTGAACAGCTGACCGCCCTCACGGCGGAGATCCAGTCCGCGCAGACGGCTGCACCCAACCGTGCTGCCCGCCGTGCTGCACCGCGCCGCCTGCCGTCGTGAACATTCTGACCGAGGAGCTGCCGGTATGTGTGGAGGTGGGCGGCAGGCGCTGTCCCATCCACACAGCGTTCCATGTGTGGGTGCGGTTTGAACTTTGCCATGCAGGACGCTGATCTGTCGGACACGGACAAGGTACGGACGGCGCTCGAGCTGTGCTACCCGACCGTTCCGGCCGACCTCGGTGCGGCGCTGGATGCGCTGCTTGTGGTTCTATCGCTGCGGCGAGGACAGCCCGAAAGAGGGCAAGGGAAGCGGCGGCGCACATCACAAAAAGCGTACTGCTTTGAGCAGGATGCAGACTACATTTACGCCGCGTTCCTGTCCTGCTACGGCATCGACCTGACCGACAGCGATATGCACTGGTGGAAATTCCGTGCGCTGTTCCGTGCTCTGCCGCAGGAGTGCGAGCTGGTCAAGATCATGGGCTACCGCACGGCGGACCTTAAAGGGAATGCCCAAGGCGCAGAAGAAGTTCTACGAGAAGATGCGGAAACTCTATGCCCTCACGAACAGTCGCAGCGTAGAAAGCGCAATGAGCCTTGCCGAGCGCGACCGGCAGATGCAGGAATACGTTGCACGCCGGTTTAGGGAAGCGGGTGATACCCATTGAGAAAGTAAAAAGTAAAATGTCCTTTTTGCGGCTATTCTATGCCGATCCAGTACGAGCCTAAGACCGCCCAGTGCTCCGGTATCTGGGTACGGTGCAAGGGCCGGAAGTGCAAAAAGGAATTTGAAGTGATTATCAACACCAAGTAGCGCCAGAGTGCCGATGGTGTCCCGTAAAAGAGGTGACACTATGGCCGATGGCTCGGTTATTATTGACATTAAGGGCGATTCCAGTGCGTTTCAAAAGACATTAGGCGGACTGAGTTCGCTGGCAGGCGGCGCCCTCAAAGGGTGTCGGCACGGCAGTGGGTGCCGCAACGGCTGCTGTCGGCGGTCTGGCTGCGGCGGCCATCAAGGTCGGCAGCGGCTTTGAGAGCAGTATGTCGCAGGTGGCAGCCACTATGGGCATCACGACCGACCAGATTGCAAACGGCAGCGCAGACTTCGAGCTGCTCAGTCAGGCGGCCCAAGGATGCCGGTGCGACGACCGCGTTCTCTGCATCGCAGGCTGCTGAGGCACTCAACTACCTCGCCCTCGCCGGTTACGACGCCCAGACGGCGGCGGGACGCTCTGCCCGCTGTCCTAAACCTTGCAGCGGCGGGCGGTATGGATTTAGCATACGCCTCTGACCTGGCAACCGACGCCATGGCGGCGCTCGGTATTGAGGCGTCTAACGAAAACCTGACCAAGTTCGGTGACCAAATGGCGAAAACCGCCAGCAAGGCTAACACCTCGGTCGCACAGCTCGGTGAGGCCATCCTCACCGTCGGCGGCACGGCAAAGAGCCTTGCAGGCGGTACGGTCGAGCTGAACGCTGCACTCGGCGTGCGCGCCAACCGCGGCATCAAGGGCGCAGAGGGCGGTACGGCGCTGCGAAACGTCATCCTGTCGCTGTCCGCGCCGACCGACAAGGCCGCCGATGCGATGAACTCGCTCGGTCTGAACGTCTACGATGCGGCAGGCAATATGCGCCCGCTCAACGAGGTGTTCAAGGACCTCAACAATTCCATGGCGAACATGACCGAGGGCGAAAAGACCAAGGTGCTCAGCGAGATCTTCAACAAGGTAGACCTAAAATCTGCCCAGGCGCTCCTTGCCGGCTGCGGCGATGAGTTCGACAATCTGGCGGACGCAATCGCCAACAGCGGCGGCGCCATGCAGGACATGGCAGACACCCAGCTGGACAACCTGCAGGGCGACCTCACCATCCTCCAGTCCGGCCTTGAGGGCCTGGGCATTGCTGCCTACGAGAGCATGAACGGACCGCTGCGCGAGAGCGTGCAGCTTGCCACCAGCATGGTCGGTGAAATCTCGGATGCGTTCAGTCAGGGCGGTATTACTGCCGCTGTGGGCGCGGTCGGTGATGCGCTGGCACAGATGGTGTCCTACATCGCCGGTCTGGCACCGCAGATGATAAACGCAGGCGTGCAGCTGCTCACCCGCTTGTCACGGGCATTCAGTCGAATCTTCCGGCGCTGGTGACGAGCGCACTGGGCATTGTGAACGCTCTGGTGAACGGCATTGTGACCGTCCTGCCGCTGCTGGCGACAACCGCAGTGCAGATCATCACCGCGCTGGCGAACGGTCTGGGTACGGCTCTGCCGACCCTGCTGCCCATCGCGGCACAGGCCATCAACGAACTGGTGCAGGGACTTGTTGCAAACATTCCCGCGCTGGTGGCATCGGCGGGCACGCTGCTGAACGGCTTTATCGAGGGCGTTTTTAGCGGTGCTGCCGACACTGGTCGAAGCAGCCATCACGCTCATCGAGGGACTGGCGGAGGGCCTTATCTCGGCAATCCCGGTGCTGGTGGCCGCTGTGCCGACCATCATTGACGGTCTGGTGTCCGTTCTGGTCAGCGCCGTGCCGCAGATCGTGCAGGCCGGTATCACACTGCTGACCGCACTCGTGCAGGCGCTGCCGACCATCATCTCGACGATTACAGCCGCACTGCCGCAGATCATCAACAGCATCGTGACAACACTCGTCAGCAACGTGCCGCAGATCGTGCAGGCCGGTATCACACTGCTGGTAGCACTCATTCAGGCATTGCCGACGATTATTTCGACCATCACAGCAGCCTTGCCGCAGATTATCACGGCTGTTGTCAGCACACTGGTTTCCAACGCGCCGCAGATTGCAAGCGCCGGTGTGCAGCTGCTTGGGCGCTCGTCCGCAACCTGCCGACCATTATCAGCACCATCGTTGCCGCTGTGCCGCAAATTGTTTCCGCGATCGTCAGCGCGTTCCGGGGTCTGATGGGCTCGATCACGTCCATCGGCGTGCAGATTGCACAGGGTGTCTGGCAGGGTATTTCCTCGATGGCAGGCTGGCTCAGAAGCAAGGTCAGCAGTTTCTTCTCCGGCATCGTGAACAGCGTTAAGGGTCTGCTGAAGATTCACAGCCCGTCCAAGGTGTTCGCCGAGATCGGCAAGTTTACCATGCTCGGCTTTGCCGCCGGTATGGAGAAAAAACGCAGGACACTGTGCTCAAAACCGCCGAACGGTTGAACAACGCGCTTGTCAAGCAGGAGGAGGATCTCCAGCAGCAGCTCACCGATATGGAAGTTGCCGCGACTAAGCGCAAGGAGGCCGAGAGCGAAAAGGCGTATCAGGATTCTCTGAACGAGAAGTACGCCAAGCTGAAAAAGGCATCCAAGGAAAACGAACAGCAGATTTCAACGAGATTGCCGAGCTCAAGGAAAAGCACGCCAAGGAACAGTTGGAAAAGGACGAGGCGACCAGAAAACGGCACTCCAGACCCAGCTGAAAGCCGTGCAGAAGTACCGCGATGAGTACGAGAAAGCGCTCGATGAGATCGAGAAGCGGCAGGACAAGTTTGTTGAGAAACTGGCCGACTACGGCGACCTGTTCGAGAAGACGAGCGGCAAGTTGGGCAACAGCTTCAAGATTCGCGACCTGCAGGACGACATCGACCAGATCAACGCCTTTGGCGATGCACTGCAGGCGCTCAAGGAACGCGACATTCCGGAGGAGCTGCTCTCCGGCATTGCGGACATGAGCCTCGACGACGGTCTGGCGTACAGCCAGAAGCTGCTGCAAATGACTGAGGAGCAGTACAACGCCTACATCGTCAAGTGGCAGGAAAAGCAGGCTGCTGCGCAGAGAGTTGCCGCGCAGTTCTATCAGGACCAGCGCACGACACTCCAGAACGATTTTATCGATCGGCTGCCTGAGGATTTAGGCGTGCTGACCGATCAGCTGGAGGACGTCGGCGTTGATGCAATGATGGGCTTTAACGAGGGTCTGGCGGAGGCGGGCAAGACCGCGATCGCAACCGCACGTTCCATCGCCAACGCCATCATCCGCGAGATGCAGCGTGCCATGGACATCCACAGCCCGTCCCGCAAGATGCGCGATCTGGTCGGCGCCCCCGACCGCGCAGGGCTTTATCGTCGGTTTCGAGGACGAGATGGACGGCTGGGGCGCAAGATGCAGAACGCCGCTGCCGCAGAAACCGGCAAAATCAGCGTAGCCGCAGCCGCTCAGAGCGAGGGCAGAGCCGCCGCTGGCGGTGTCACCCGTGAGGTGCACAACAGCACGAAAACGGTCGAGAAGGTCGCCCGCATCGAGGGGGACGGCGTGACCGGTGAGCTGGTCCGTATGCTCGGCCTGCGGCTCAAGGAAGAAGATAACCGCGTAGGCGATACACTGGAGGATTGAGCATGAATATCAAACTGAACGGCACCGTCTACGCGGTCGGTGTGGCTTCGGTGTCGCGCACACTGCGGCGCACGGAGAAATACCGTGTGACAACCGAGGACGGCCGCACTCATCGAGAGGTGCAGGCCACCTACATGGATTTCGCGCTGAACCTCGGCAGCTTCGGTGCGGCAGAGTACGACCGATTGATGGCGCTGCTGCGCTCGACGACCGACGATATTGCCGTAGAGCTGCCGAGCAGCCACACCGGCACGGAAACCTATGTCGGCGCGTTTGATTCCGTTTCCGACGAGATCATCACCGAGGACGAGGACGGCGTTCTGTGGGACAACCTCACGCTGTCCTTTACCGGCACCGAGCCGCTGGAGGTGTAGCCGATGAAAACGACCTGTGAGTTCCGGTTCGGGTTCTGGGACGTAACGGCGAGAGGGGACGCGCACTTTGCCGTGTCGCAGAATCAGGACTATGCCCGTATCGAGGACATCAACGCGGAGGACCCGATCGTGTTCCCCAAATGTCGCCACACTCGAGCCGGATTTCGGCTTTCCGCTGGACGGCTCGAAGGGAGTGGCTGCCGGACAACGCCCGCCTGACACAGTGGGGATGGTGGAGCACCGACCTGTCCGGCGGCGACCTGACCTTTTCCAACCCGCCCACGCTGACCGTCACGTTCTACGACGAGGACGGCACGCCGACACCGCACAGCAGCGCCGGTATTACGTTCACATTCGTTGCCACGCTGCCTAAGACCGTGAACATCAAATGGTACGGCTATGACGGCGGCCTGCTGGCTGACAAGGACTTCACGCCTGACCGATTCGACTATTTCTGCGACTGGCAGGTTGAGGACTACTACAAGGTGGTCGTGACAGTGAAATCCATGAAGTACGCGCACCGGTTTTTCCGTGCCTCGAGTATCCTGTTCGGTGTGCTGGAAGTGCTGGACGGTGCGCGTGTCACAAGCGCAACTCTCACCGAAGAGATCAGTCCGGTGGCGCTCACGCTGCCGATCAACAAGGCGGAGGTGTCGTTCTATACGCCGAATAGCCGGTTTGCTCTGCTTGACCCAGCAGGCGCGTATCGCTTGTTTCAGTGGAAGCAGGAGCTGACCGCCTACAAGACCGTGGACAGCACGCGCACCATGCTCGGCAAGTATTATCTGCAGGAAGCAACCGGCACGGTGGATGCGGTGACCGCACTCTCGTGCGTGGATATGATCGGAGTGCTGGATACCGTTGAGTACAAAGGCGGTATCTACGAGAAAACGCCGGTCAGCGATCTGCTGGACGATATTCTCACACCGGAGAACGTGGAATTTGAACTTGACAAGGCGTTTGACGGAGTGACGCTCACCGGCTACCTTGCCATTGGCTCCAAGCGGACGGCGCTGCAGCAGATTGCGTTTGCTATCGGTGCGGTGGTCGATACGGCACGGACGGAAATCGTGCGGTTCTATCCGGCGCCGAGCGAGATTACCAAGACCATCACACCGGAACGGAAGATCGTCGGGCACAAAATTACGATGGAGGCGCTTGTCACGCAGGTGGACATCACCGCGCACCAGTACACGCTCATCACGGACGAGGTGAAGGAGCTGAACAAGGCGACCTTTGAGGTCGGGGAGCATACTGTCACGTTTTCCTCGCCGGTTTCGGTGACCAGCGTATCCGGTGCGGCTATCGTGAGAAGCACCCGAACTACTGCATTGTGAACGTCACCAAGGCCGGAGAGGTCATTCTGTCCGGTTACGGGTACGAGGACACGAAGACGGTTTACACGGTCAAGACCGAACCGCTGCCTGCCGGTGCCAAGGCCAGTGCAAAGAGCGTCACGAGCGCCACACTGGTTGACCCGGGCAAAGCGCAGGACGTCGCCCGGCGGCTGTACGACTATTATCAGCTGCGCTATACCGACGAGGGACAGATCCTGCCCGGACAGGGAGCAGGCCGCAGAGCGGGCAGAGGTGTCCAGTCTGGGCGGGCGCACGTTGACCGGCTATATCCAGCGCGTTGTGACCGACTTGTCCGGCGGCGGTCTGGAAACCATTACGCTGAGAGGACGGTAACGCATGAGTATTATCGACACGCTTATCACGGACCGCACCCGGAGTGATTACTACAACATTACCGACCTCAATCGTGTCGGGCAGGCCATGCGGTACGTTGCCGCACGGCTGCGTGCCTGCGGCTTTGATGTGGTAGTCACGCCGCGGACGGACTGGGTGGACGGACAGAGCCACACCGGCAGCCGCCAAGCGGTACCTGAACAACCTGCGGAAGATCCGCAAGGCACTTGTGCTGTTCGTAAACACGCCGAACGTACCGAGCGGCAAGCGGCCGTTCACGGCTGATGAGGCCAATGACATTGAGAAAATCCTGATCGACGCAGAGGACATGGTGCAGCGCACGATGCAGTGCTGGTACTTCTGCGGCGATCTGTACGCCGGGGAGGTGAAATGAGAGCAAGACAAGCCCTGAATCCGGGCCGTATCAAGCTGACGTTTGAGGACGGCTCGACCAAATACGCCGTCATGGAGCGTGCGGACAATCCTGTTGTCGAAGGTGACCCGCTCAATCCGTACACGCTGCTGAAAGATGAAACGTGTACCATGCTCGGCGGCAATCCCGAAACCATGGTGCCGGACGATGCGTTTTCAGATGCTCGCGGCGCTTGCGGGCCAGCGGCGGCGGTAACGGTGATGTTGGCGATCTGGAGGACACCGCTTTTGAGGTTGGTGTTATCACGAACAGCGGCGCAGGCTGGAACAGCTTTAAGTTCCGCGAGCCATTTGAGGACACGCCAAACGTCGTGTGCCAAGCCGAAGCCTTTGACGGTATCGTGCAGGTGCAGAACGTCACAAAGGACGGTTTTCAATACTGTCTGCGGACGCAGGCAAGCGGAACGTACTATGTCGGCGCAAGCACCGGAACCACGCCGTCCCACTCGGCGGCAACACTCGTCAACGGAAAGTACAACCACAGCCACAGCGGTGAAAATTCGCTACATGGCTATTGAATACGGAGGTGAACGGTAATGTTAGGCGTGAATCAGCTTTGCTTTATCAACTATTGCAATGCCCTGAAAGGCAACCTACCGCAAGGGCGTGCACAAGATGGAAACGCTGCTCGAAAATCCGACCCACGCGAAAGAGTTTGCGAAGAATCTCGGCGGCGTGTCCGTCGTGCTGGGTACGCCGGTAGGGCAAGGAAGATCGCAACAGTGAAACGCTGCGCTCCATGCTGCTGGCCAGCGATGTGGCGAACGATGCCGTCTACACATGGATGGGTCAGTATTACGAGTTCGACAGCTGGGACGAGCTGCTCGGCGACGAGGATCGCTGCAAAAGGCGATGATGGCGAACAAACTGCTGTGGCGTGCGCTGTCTGCCAGCGGCGTGGCGATGGGCAAGACCGTGGCAACGCTCGCGGGCCTGTCCTGCAGCGCGTATGACGATATGAGCGCGGTCGCTGCATCTTCGACCGCTATGGCGGCTATTGCAGCGTCGAGTACAGCTTTGAGGCTATTGCTGCCAGCACAACGGCTTTGGCGGCAATTTATGCGAAGAAAACGCATGAGCGGTGCCAGCGCGAGCCTGTCCGGCAAGTTTATTATCCTTCAGATTAGCAACGATAACGCTTTCGATACGTCTCAGCGGCTACGGATATGCCACCCTGTCCGATGGCAGCAAGCCGAATTGGGGTAGCTATAAGGATAAATATGCTTACTTTAAACAGTACAAAAAGATTGCTACCTACATGAAGAATGATACTGATAGCAATGATTGGATCGACTATTTTCAGTGCTGAGCAAGGACGCATTAACATTCTAATGCGCGTCCCAACAAGCCGCTATTGCAGCTCAGTTTGAACCTGTATTTTATGCAACAACTTAAGCATTCAGTCGCAAAACTTGCCGAAAACAGTGGGTTCAAAAGCACCTGTTATGGTCAAGCGGTACGCCAACGATAAATGTTAATGCGTACTACCGAAATGCTGATTTTAGCACGGAATGTACTTGATTTCATGCTGCCAGCCACCTGCTGTATCAGCGGTAACGGCTGCGTTTTTAGCAAAAGCGGCTGACGGCCTTATGTGTTTGCCATACATTCCGGTTTTAGTTGTTGGACTGTCATAGAAGTTGCCGATTGTGTACTGATAGCTGCTACTATTTGAGGTTGTACAGCACGCTGAAACAATCCAACAATCCTTGTTATAAGCAGTACCAATAGTTGCATATCCCGTAACAACGCGAGAAGATGCTGAAAGAGCAGAAATTGCAGTATTACTAGATTCGATTGCTTTTCGCGCGGTCTGGGATGCTACGATTGCCGCCATAGCGGTCTGGGACGAAGCCACCGCCGCCATGTTGGCATAGTCCGCTGGGTTCAGACCGGCAGCACCGACAGCATAGCGGTGTACTGATATCGGATGCTGCGATTGCATTCTGGGGTCGAAGCACTGAAACCATATCCAACATGCGGTGATTGCATAGCGCTGTTCAGACGAGATGCACCAGAGGCAGATCGCCGTCATTGCGGTAGCATTCTTCGCGCACCGTCTGGGACGATGCAACGGCCGCCATAGCGGTCTAATGCGTCCTAAATTGCCCGCTTTTTGCTCCTTGATGTATAATGTCCATACATCAAATTTTGAAAGGAGCAAACACATTTGAACGCAAAACCGAACTGATTGGACGGCTTCTCGGAAGTTTTTCGGGCGGTGACGCTATAACAGAGGAAACGCTGGCAGACCTGCTGAAAGGCTACACAATCACGCGCGAAAGCGACGAGACACGCAGCGACCTGCGCCGCAGGATCAAGTATTATCTGGGCGCAAAGAAGATCGACGGGCTATCCGAGCGGACACTCAAAAACTACAAAGCGAACCTCGAAAGTTTTGCGGCGAAGGTCGAAAAGAGCGCCGCGAAAATCACCACAGACGACATTCGCGGCTACATTGCGTACCTTGATGAAACCCGCCATTTGAAGGAAACCAGCCTGCAAAACCACATCAACACTTTACGCGCGTTCTTCGGTTGGCGCACACCGAGGAGAAGATCAAGAAGAACCCGATGAGCAAAATCAAGTCCTTGAAGCTGGACAAAAGGCGCACGGCAGGCGCTGTCCGTGGAAGAATTGAGATGCCTGCGCGACGCTTGCAAAGGCTACAGGGAGAAAGCGCTCGTGGAATTTTTGGTGTCCACTGGCTGCCGCCTGAGTGAGGTCGCGCAGCTGCGTGCCGCCGATCTCGACCTTGTCGGCAGGACGGTAAAGGTCACAGGCAAGGGCGATAAGGACCGCGTGGTGTATTTTCAGCGTCCGCACAAGACTCATGCTGCAAGAGTATTTCGTGGCGCGGAAGGGAGGTGATGGATTGTTCTGCAGCAGCAAATCGCCGTATGAGCCCCTCAAACCGCGTGCCATTCAGCGGCTGATCCGTGCTGTCAGTGAGCGCGCCGGGCTGGATAAGCGCGTCCATCCGCATTTGCTGCGCCACACCTTTGCGACGCACGCATTGAACTCCGGCATGGACGTAACCGTTATCCAGCGGCTGCTCGGTCACGAGGACGTGGCGACAACGCAAATTTATGCCGAGCTGAACGACGAAACGGTCAAGCACCAGTATACAAATATGTTGCGGCGAATTAGCCGCAGAAAGGGTGAACCCATGAAAATCAACGATGTGAAAGCCTTGGACTACCGGACGGACGGCGACCTGCTGACGATCCCGTTTGCGGATACGTCGGTCGAGGCCGTGCTGGCTCTGGATGCTGCCGTGCTCACGGTCAAGACCGATGCCGGTGATACGGTGGAGGTGCTGGCAGGGTACGCGCTCAAGACGGCCACGGTCGCAGCCGCCGATCCGACGAGTGTCACCGCCGTGTACACCCGCGCGGTGGACGGCACAGCGGCCGCGTTGGACACGATCTCTGACCGGCTGGTCGAGAGCGAGAAGGAGAACAAGCTGCTCAAGGCGCAGGTCAGCGCCGCGACCGAACGCAGCGATTTCATTGAGGACTGCATCGCAGAGATGGCCGTTCAGGTCTACAGCGATGAAGTTTAATATTCTACATTCATTAGAAAGGTTGGTAAGTATGATGGCAATGTTTTTTGCACAGAGAGTGATTCTCGGCAAGACGAAGTTCGACGAGGTGCCCAAGGCACTCAAGGCCAAGGTGGCGGAGATCCTGCTCGACAGCGGTCTGCCTGAGCTGGTACCGTCCGAGTTCGGCGGCACGGCTGACGACGTGGAGGCGAAGTAAGGAGGAGCGCATGGACGTTGTACACATTAAAAACTGCGTGCTTGCGGCGTTTGCGGCGGTGGGAACCGTCGCAGCGCAGGCACTGGGAGGTTGGGACGCTGCTATGCAGGTATTAGTGGCCTTGATGGCCGCAGATTATTTGACCGGTGTTCTGGTAGCAGCCGTCTGGCAGCGTTCCCGCAAGACGGAGAGCGGCGCACTGGACAGCAAGGCCGGTTACATTGGTCTGCTCAAGAAGGGCATGATCCTGCTGGTTGTGTGGCTGGGCGTGCTGCTCGACAATGCGCTCGGAGAAACGTACATCCGCATGGCAATCATGCTGTTCTTCGTCGGCAATGAGGGATTGAGTCTGTTAGAGAACCTCGGCCTGATGGGCGTACCGTTCCCGGCGTTCCTCGAGCGAGCACTCGAGGCTCTGCGTGAGCAGGGCGACAACGGAAAGGGTGGTAGTAATGCAAATCCATGACGCAAACTTAAAGCACAACGGCAACTGGTCGTACCGCAACAGTACATCCGAGATTATCCTGCACCATGCGGAGGCATCGCACGCCAGCGTTGAGGACATCAACAGATGGCATCTCGAGCGCGGCTGGGCGGGCATCGGCTACAACTACTACGTCCGAAAGGACGGCACCATCTGGCACGGCCGTCCTGAATGGGCTGTTGGTGCCCATGCAAAACCACAACGACAAGTCCATCGGCATCTGTTGTGAGGGCGCTTACATGAGCGAGCATATGCCTGCTGCACAGCTTGCCGCGCTCAAGGACCTCATCCGTGACATCATGAGCCGGTACGGCAAGCTCAAGCTGCTGCGGCACAAAGATGTAAACGAGACCGACTGCCCGGGCGTAAACTTCCCGTGGAACGAAGTTCAAAGTACGCCGAGCCGGATACAGCAAAGGAGGAAACTGAAGTGGTAGAAAGAAGAACGTCATGCTCAACGGCAAGACGTACACCTGCGAGTGCATCACCAAGGATGAGGTAAACTACATCAAGATGCGCTCTCTGGAGCAGGCAGGCTTTGCGATCAGCTACGATGCAATCCGTAGGCTGCCGAGCATTACCGCACCGCAGTGCCGCACGTTCGTTCCGGACGGTACGCCGGACGTTCAGGCTGCTATCGACACTGTGCAGGAGGTTGCCGGTCTGGAGGAGCAGACCATCGAGTATCTGCTGCGGTACCAGTACGGCGAACAGCTGATCCGTAAGCTGGCCGAGGCGATGGAGAAGTAACCGGAAAATGGCCCGAAAATGGCCCGACTTTTGTGCGGATATGAAAAGCACTGTTTGAAAAAGTTGCAAAAATACCATGGTATAACCGTCAAAACGCCTGTATAACGTCTGATAAATGTTCGTAAATTCTTTTTCGAATTATTGGAAATCGTGTAGGCGTGATGAGCGTCTCTAGGGTTCAAATCCCTAACTCTCCGCCAAATAAGGTTGATAGTTTTGATACGAGAGTATCTGAAACTATCAACCTTTTTCTTTTTGCAAAAATGCTTGCGGCACAAGGCTTTTAGTCCTTTGGTTTTATGGAATAGTTTCATTGTGCTGTCGGCAGCACGATTTTTACAGGTGTCGGAGGGGCAATTTTTGACCCCTGCTCAACTCACGATGAAACTATTCAAGGGAAAAGTTTCATTGTGGGGGAAATAGTATCATTGTGAGTTAAAACAAGAATACTTCCTGTGCAGTATTGTGTCTCTATGTTCCTGCTCATTTGGATACAAAGAAAAAGCCCTCTCCGGGGCACAATACCGCCGAAAAGGGCATAAAATAAGGGCTTTCGAGGTCAAATCACGACTTCAGCCATTTTTCGTTATTCAGTTGTGGGTTGTCCACTTGGCGGCACCGTGCAGTGTATGCCTTGCGGTGTAAAAAATCGAGGGTAAAATGCAATCGTTAAAAGGTATGGCAAAATTAAAAGGGTTCACCAATCTGCCAAGTTGAACCGCCCCAGAAATAGTAGACATGCACAAAAAGAGACCCATGTAGGGTAAACCTCAACAGGACTGACGAAGCGAAAGCGGAGGCAGTCCTGTTTTTAGTTGGATGCGTTCGTGGTTATAGAAGTAGATGTAATCGTCAATCATCTTGTTGGCTTCCTCAAAAGTTTCCGGCTTGTGTCGGTAGATACACTCTGCTTTGAGGATTCCAAAGAAATTTTCAGCCAAAGCATTGTCATAGCAATTTCCACGCCTTGACATGGACGGAGTAATGCCGTATTCTTTAGTCAGGTTGAAATATGCTTGCGAAGTGTATTGGAACCCCTG
>VOFB01003929.1_pt1 | contig 26608 bp, 40 predicted proteins | sample 5384141 | NCBI WGS metagenome assembly VOFB01 (sample SAMN12384721, study PRJNA508395) | human gut metagenome | isolation source: healthy gut A | host: Homo sapiens | reverse complement strand
ATAGACTGTGCCATAGACGTAGCCCCACTGAACTTTACCTTCCGATGTGCGCGCCTTGATGTACCTGCCTTCCCACCGACCGTCCTTACGCTTGCGAATGTTTTCTCCCCGTCGCGCCATCGCTGTTTCCTCCTGCTGTTTAGACCCTCATCTGACCCCTTATTTTCTCAATCTTCGTTTACAGCTGGAATTATTATACAAAACTGGACATAATACAAAAACAATCCGGCTTTCGCGATGTTTTTTCAGGGTCAAATGTGATACATTTATGATGTTTTCTATTGAATCCCAGATATAACCATGATAAAATAAGATGAGATTATAGACAACGATGTCAAAGGAACGGTATCCTCCATTTTCAATGTGAAGGATACCCCTGAATTGCGGAAAGGGGTGAACAAGGTGGCACTGCGTCTGTTTGAACACAACGAGAAAGCATATCATGCGGTAGTCTGGATGATGGAGCAGTATGGCAAGGCCGCCATTGTCCACCCCACCGGCACTGGAAAAAGCTATATTGCGTTCAAGCTGATCGAGGACAACCCGGAGAAGGTCGTGATCTGGCTTTCTCCCAGTGAATACATCTTCAAGACACAGCTGGAGAGCCTGAAAAGGAACGACCCGGACTTTTCGCTGGCGAACGTCCATTTTTACACCTATGCGAAGCTGATGTGCTGTACCGAAGGCCAGCTTGCAGAAATCGCAGGAATTCAGCCATCTTATATCATATTGGACGAATTCCACCGTGCCGGCGCGGAATGCTGGGGTGAAAGCACGGTGGCATTGTTAAAGTTATGCCCGGAGGCAAAACTGCTGGGGCTGACGGCGACAAACGTTCGGTATCTGGATAATAACCGTGACATGGCCGAAGAACTTTTCGATAGCCGTGTTGCGAGCGACATGACCCTTGGCGAAGCAATCGTCAGGGGTATTTTGCCTGCTCCGAACTATGTGACCACCGTCTATCAGTACCAGAAAGACTTGGCACGCTATCAGACAAGAGTGGATAATCTGCGTTCTCCCGGCATTCAGGATGTGAATCAAAAGTACCTGGATGCACTTCGCCGAGCATTGGAAAAAGCAGATGGACTTGACAAAGTTTTCGCTCATCATATCACAAACAGGAGCGGAAAGTACATCGTGTTCTGCGCCAACAAGGAGCACATGGATGAGATGGTGTCCCATGTGCCGGAGTGGTTTGCAAAGGTGAATCCAGACGTGGCGGTGTACGAAGCCTATTCGGATGACCCTGGTACAGACAAGGCTTTTGCCGACTTCAAGACGGATGAGAGCGACAAGCTGAAGCTGCTGTTCTGCATCGACATGCTCAACGAGGGAGTTCATGTAGAAGGTATTTCAGGTGTCATTCTGTTCCGGCCCACCATTTCACCCATCATCTACAAGCAGCAGATTGGACGCGCTTTGACCGCTGGGGAAAATTCTACACCGCTTATCCTCGATGTAGTCAACAACTTCGAGGGTCTGTGCAGCATTGCGGGGTTACAGGGCGAGATGCAGGAGGCGGTCTACCGCCTGAATGCCAACGGTGAGGGCAACAAGATCGTCACCGAGCGGTTCGAGGTTGTTGAGCAGGTGCATGACTGCCGGGTACTGTTTGAGCAGCTGCAGGCAAGCCTTTCTTCCAGTTGGGATCATTATTTTTCGGAAGCAAGCATTTACTATGCGGAGCATGGCAACCTGAATATTCCAAAACGTTATACCACCCCGGCGGGATTGAGCCTTGGCGAGTGGCTGACGACCCAGCGCCGTGTTCGTGCGGGACAGATTCCGGGGAACTTGACCGAACAGCAAATCGCACGGCTGGACAGCATCGGGATGGAGTGGGGCAACCGCAACGATGCCGCATGGGAGCACGGCCTGGAAGAAGCGCGAAAATTTCGGGAACGGTTTGGAGATTTGCAGGTTCCGGCGAAATACAAAACGAAAGATGACTATCCTCTGGGAAAGTGGATCAACAATGCGCGGAAACGCCGAAACGATGGAAAGCTGACGGAAGAGCGCATTCGACAACTGGAACAGATGGGAATGATATGGAGCGTATTTGATGCCAAATGGGAACAGGGATATGCACTTGCGGCAGTCTATGCGCAGGAGTATGGAAATCTGGATGTTCCACGAGATTATAAAACAGCAGATGGAAAAACGCTTGGTCGCTGGATTCAAAATCAAGAACTAGCCTATGAGCAGAAAAAGTTGTCTGCGGATCAGATCAAACGACTAGAAACCATAGGAATGCAGTGGGGCAGTCGCTATGACCGACAGTGGAATGAGGTTTATCAGGCAGCGAAACGGTATTTTGAAGCAAATGGAAACCTTGATGTCCCGGTGGCCTATGTTTCACCGGAGGGCTATGCTCTTGGAAAATGGGTGCGGCGGCAGCAGTATGCATATCGAAAACCAGAGAAAAGCAATGCAATCTTATCACAAGAGCGCATTGAGTTGCTGGATGCCATCGGAATGCAGTGGGAGAAACCTGACCCGTGGCAGCACCGGTACGAACTGGCGCAGGAGTATAAAAGATGCCATGGAAATCTGGATATTCCAGCAAAATACAAGACTGTGGATGGCATTTGGCTGACATTGCACATCCCAGCCTGATTGAGGATTTGAAAATCATGCTGGCAACGGTGAAGATTTTGTTCATGCCTGAAAGTACCGAGGGCGTGGCAGAAGGTGCGACTACGGCAATGGGACAGGAGACGGAAGAATGATGCAGGAGGATTTTGGGCGATCAGTATCATTATGGCAGCGTACAATACTGAAAAAAACAATAGAGCAGGCGATTAACTCAGTCTTGAGCCAGACCTACACGAATTTTGAGCTTCTTGTGGTCAATGACTGCTCAACAGACAGAACGGCAGAGCTGGTCAAAAGTATTGCGGCCAAGGATAGTCGTGTCCGTCTTATCTCTAATGTAAAGAACAGCGGTGTGTCCTATACGCGCAAGCATGGACTGGAAGAAGCGAAAGGTTCATGGATCGCGATTCTTGACAGCGATGACGCATGGGCACCGAAAAACTGGAAAAGCAGATTGACCTTCAGAGAAGAACCAATGCTGACCTCCTTTTTTACAGGTTCTGCTTTTATGGATTCGGATGGGCAGCCAATTGACTGGTATCTTCATGCTCCTGCGGAGGTCACGTATCGTCAATTGCTGAAGCAGAATGTGCTGTCCAATTCCTCGGCGCTGGTGCGTAAAGAGCTATATGCAAAGCACTATGCAATCGGTGATGGGATGCACGAGGACTTCGCAATTTGGCTCAGCATCCTGAAAGAAGGAAAGAAAGCCTATGGTGTGGATGAGCGGTTGCTCATTTATAGAATTGCAAAGTCATCGAAGTCGGGCAACAAGTTCAAGGTCGCAAAGATGAATTGGAATACATATCGGTATGTCGGATTGAACCCGATAGAGGCCGCTTATTATGAGTGCTGGTATATGGTGAATGGATTCCTTAAATATAGAAACATCAGGGATTCAAAAAAGAAATGAGGATATAATGAAAATTGCAATCTTGATTCAATGTCATAAAAAATCCAAAACAAATCAATTTATTGCTTGAACGTTTAAATCATCCGGATATTGATTGCTATCTTCATATTGATAAAAGGCTGACTTTTACAGATAAAATTATTCATAGGGAAAATGTGTTTGTGCTTCCGGATGAACAGCGTGTTTCGGTGGAATGGGCACAGATTTTCGCAGGTTACGGCAACGCTAAATCTTTTGAATACAGCTGTTGCTGGTATAAGGGGGGCTATGACTACTATTGGTTGATTAGTGGACAAGATTGGCCGCTTGTTCAGCAGATAAAATTGTAAAGTTTTTTGAAGAACACAATGGCACGAATTTTGTTCAGTATTGGAATAGTAAAACCATGGAAGTCATCAACAAAACAATTTGATAAACGGAATCAAATCTATTTTCCAATTAAACTTATTGGCAGAAAACCGTGGCAAAAAGATCATCAAGAGGGGGTGGGTTGAATTCACCGGAGGATACAACGGACGTGGAAAATTTTCGAGAGAAAACAGCTAGGGATAGAATTCTATTTTGGAAGTTCATGGTGGGCATTAAGAGAGAAAACAATTGATTGGATTATGCAGTACATTACTACTCATCCGAGTATTACAAATTCTATGAGAATGCAACCTGTCCGGATGAATCCTTCTTTCATACATTGGTAATGTTGTCACCTTATGCTGATGAAAACACCGACTATCTTACATATTTACATTTTCAAAAAGGTGCGAACAGCCCGGATATTTTAACAGAAGATGATTTGCAGAGAGCAAAAGAAAGTAAATATCTAGTTATGAGAAAAGTGGATATGGATGTAGATGATTGGTTCCTGTCAATTTAATAGTAAACAAGAAAGTGCAAGGGAAAACATAATGCCTGAAATAAGTGTAATCGTTCCAGTGTATAATACTGAAAAGCACTTGATGCGATGCGTGAAATCAATCGTAGATCAGACGTATACAGATTTCGAATTGATTTTGGTCGATGATGGATCTTCTGATGGTTCGCCCAAAATATGCGATGAATGGACAGAAAGAGATTGCCGCATTCATGTGACCCATAAAAAAATGGTGGTGCGAGTTCTGCAAGAAATGCCGGTCTTGCAATCGCAAAAGGGAAATGGGTGTTTTTTTTCTGATAGTGATGACTGGATTGATAACAAAGCATTAGAGACACTTTATGGACTGGTAAACGACTATGGTGTTTCGATGGCAATTGGCGGAATTCAGGTGGTTGAGGAAAATATAGATAGAAATGCTTTGCATTAAATGAAAATATTTACATGTTGTCTCAGGAGAATCTACTAGATAGGTTCTTTCGTGTGAACAGTGAACCGGATACACATAGTGTATGTGCAACACTTATAAGGCGAGATATTCTGGAAGATTATCACTTTATTGAAGGAAAAATGAACGAAGATGTTGAGGCTTGCTACTACCTTGCGAGAAAGTGTGAAGGCGCTGTTTATACGAGCAAACCTGTTTACTTTTTACTTCAAGAACGTAGAGGGCGTAACAAACAGCGGGTTTAGTAAAAAGAAACTGGATTTATTAGATTGTGAAATGAACTGCAAGCGTGCACGGTTCACATTGTTGACTCAAATGTATATGAACGGATATGACCACAATGATCCATATATGAGAGAAACAAAAGCAACGTTTAAAAAAAGGAAGTCAGAGCATCATTTTTCGATTTGATGAGATGGAAAATGCCTATTAATCGAAAAATAGCACTGATAGCATTTCTTTTGTGCCTTAAATAAAGTGATGAAAATGTATATGTGACATAAGATAAATAATGATTCGGAGTTAAGAATGAATGTATACTTGTTGCTTCTTTTGCTTTTTTTGTGCCTCCTAGGCAGCTCCTTAGAGATTCTATCAGGCAAATCGTGCCGTTTCTTATTTATTATAATCCTTGGACTCTCAGCTTTTATTTTTGCAACAAGAAATCCAAATGTGGTTCCAGATGCAGAAGTGTATATTTATGTATACCATCGAATGGAAGAAGCAAACTTTAATAGTTGAGTCTATACAATTTCTACGGATTTGAGCCAGGATACATTTTTTTTGAATATTTTATGCAATAAGTTAGGGGTAACTTATGTTGGGTTCTTTGCAATTGTATATTTAGCCCAAACATTGATAGCATATAAGGGTATGAAAATACTCGATAGTGTACACAACAACTATGTTGAAAAGCCAAAAACATTTGGTGCTTGTACTTTTTTTGCCATTTATTTTGGGTATTTTGGAATGTTTTATGGCGCAGTTGTTATTCGTACAGGACTGGCATTATCGCTCATGTTTTTGGCGTACGCTAATTATCAAGCTCGTAAGAATAAAAAAGCGATATGTTATGCGTGTATTGCGATACTTTTTCATACGTCAATAATCATTCTGTTATTGACGATACTGGTTTCGACGATGTTTGTGAAGAGGAGCAACCAATTCTATAAAAACTGGTTGATGATAATCGTACTGTTATGGTTATCTCGGATTTCTATATTTATGAATAAGATTATATTGGCTTTCATGAAAGTAGTTGGCTGGATTATTCCGGCATTGGGTAAATACATCGGGTATACAAATGGTTTGATGGGAAGTGGCTTTTTTCTAAAAAAAATTTTCTCTATCTTATGTTAGGTGTTCTTTTGTTATGTGCTTAGATAGAGTGAAAGATAAGAAATATAAAAATTGCTTGAACGTTTATCTAATGGGATTGACAGCTACTTATCTTTTGAATGAGTATAGCAATGGATATCGTGTGTTTGACCAGATGATTTTCTTTTTCATTACCGCTGTTACTATGGGTTTTAAGAGACGGTGGAATCAAAAAGATGGTAAACAGATTGATATGTGTAGAAATAGTGGCATTGTTGCAATTTTTGATGACCTACAGAATTCTAGTCAAGTAAGGAAAAATATCATGAAAAAAGTTGTCAAACGTGGAATGTAAAGAAGTGATTTTTTTCAATCCTAAAGGAATTTGCTGATTTTTGTGATTCGAATAAATTGAAATACTACTTAGCATATGGAACGCTTTTTGGGCGCAATTCGTCATAAGGATTTTATTCCTTGGGATGATGATATTGATGTTTATATGCCAAGACCTGATTATATACGTTTTAAGACGTTGTTCAAGGAAAGATATAGCGGAGCAAAATACCAATTGCGAAGCGATCAAAAAAAACAAAGTTGATCTTCCATTTGAAAAAGTTATGGATATGACCACAATTGTTGATACGAAAATGAATGATGTAGACCATCATCTTTGGATTGATATTTTCCCGCTCGATGGTCTATCCTCAGATATCAATACGGCATCGATTCTCCAAGATAAAGCGAGCAGAGCTCTAAAAATGTACAGCTATGCTTCTGCGAAGATCGGTTCAGGAACAACGATTACAAAAACAATTCTAAAAATCCCGGTAATACTACCATTCCATGTTTTAGGAGCCAATCATTTTACAAGCGAACTGGAACGCATGTCGACAAGTGCATATGACGAGTCGAAATATATTGGTAATGTAGTGTGGGGAGCAGGCAAAAAAGATATTTTTCAAAAAGCGATTTTGACGAGGTTGATGATGTGGAATTTCATGGAGCCAAATTCCATGCAATGAGAGATTGGAATGGATACCTAAAAAAAGTGTACGGAGACTACATGAGGCTTCCACCTGAAAATGCAAGAATAGGGCATTGTTTTGACGCTTATGATTTGACAGTTGGAGAACAAACTTGATGAAGATAGCATGCGTAATAGTTAATTATAATGATGCAAAGACAACAATAGCTTTACTGAAACAAATTTGTGATTATAAATCACTAAATCATATAATAATTGTTGACAACTGCTCGACAGATAACTCATATGCCTCTTTGAAACAATTTGAAACAAATAATATCATCGTTCTCAAGCAGAAAAGAATAAGGGATATGGTGCAGGTAATAACTTTGGAATTAAGTATGCAAAAGATATTTTGCACTGTGACGTAGCTATTATTGCGAATCCGGATGTGAGTTTCACAGAAGCCTGTGTGAAAAGGATAGCACGGACCTTTTCAGAAGATAGAGATGCAGCCGTTGTTTCCGCTGTCCAGCTAAAACCAGATGGTACTCCATTTTATAGTACTTCTTGGAAAATACCGAGTGCGAATGAGTATATTTTTTTCGGCATTATTTATACTGGGAAAACTATATTCAAAACTCATGAAGTATGCGGAAAATTCATCTGCGGTGGTGGACTGTGTATCTGGTGCTTTTCTTGCAGTAGATATTAACAAGTTCTTATCAGTAGGTGGATATGATGAACGGATATTTCTTTACTGCGAAGAAACCATGTTAGGAATCAAATTGAAGCGAGCTGGCTTCAAGACATTGCTCCTGACAGATGAAACATATGTACACCACCATGCTGTCAGCACACAAAGAGCATTCAAGTGCAGTTAAAAGGCGCACACTACTGTTGAACAGTCGGCTATTTGTGTTGAGGGAGTATATGAATGTTTCGGAGTCAAAAACTTTGCATTGCAAAATTCTGCTATAAAATTGCTCTGGTAGAAAGAGGCTGTCAAGGTTTTGCACGAAGATTTATTTGAATTGATTTAGTTGCACGCGGAGATATAAAATGAAAATCACATTTGTAGTAAACTCTTTCAGTCGACAGCCGACGGGTGGACTAAAAATCATATATCAGTATGCCAATCATTTCGTTGAGCGAGGACATACTGTAACCATAGTATTTTGTCTTTCAAATCCTGTTGCAAAGTTTGAAGGAAAAGTGCCGTATGGTATTCGCTATCTGGCACAGAGAGAAATCATACGGAATGGTCCAACGTGGTATCCGCTGGACAAACGGGTAAAAAAGGTATACAGGACGGCAATGAATGAGCAAACAATCCCAGATGGTGATGTGGTTTTTGCAACAGCCATTGGAACAGCACATCCTGTGGCTTCCCTTCCGAATGTAAAGGCAGAAAGTTCTATCTGATACAAGGCTTTGAAAACTGGTCTTGCTCTGACGAAGAGGTATATGCGACCTACAATTTTGATATGGTTAATATCCCGATTGCAAAGTGGCTGGCTGATATTGTTCAAGAAAAGACAGGGAAAGAACCGTATTATATCCCCAATGCGATTGATACGGATTTGTTTCATGTTAAGACAGAAAATAGACTCCGATATCCACATTCGATTGCTATGATCATCAGCGTGGAGAACATAAGGGCTTTCAATATGGTTATCAGGTGTGCTTGAAACTGAAAAGAAAATTATCCGGATTTGCGCTGCCATATTTTGGTCTCTCAAAAGAGAGCCGGGTGGCCGCAATGGATTAAGTACACTGAAAATGCAACTCAGGAACAGTTGGTTGGAATTTATAATTCCGTTTCAGTATTCCTTTGCAGCAGTGTCGAAGAAGGCTTTGGACTTTGTGGAGCAGAAAGCATGGCCTGTGGATGTGCATTTGCGACCACAGGATACCGTGGTGTTTATACATATGCAAAAAAACGAAGAGAATGCACTGATCTCACCTGTAAAGGATGTGGATACACTGTATCAAAATGTTTGCCGGCTTTTTGATGACGGGGAGCTGAGAACCCGCTTGTCTCAAAAGGGAAGGAAAGATATTGAAAAAATGTCGTGGAATAATGCATTTGATAAAATGGATCGGCTGATAGAGGAAGGAATACATAAAAAGTATGCGAACCAAAAATGCGATTTATAATATATTGGCAACATGGGTTGGGCAATTCCTGCTTATTTTGTAACATTGGTATCTCGCAAAATTTTCCTTCAAAACCTTGGTGCTGACTACTTGGGAGTTGATGGCCTGTTCGCAAATATATTGTCTTTCTTGTCAATGGCAGAACTTGGAATCGGAAGTGCGATTACATATAGCTTATATAAACCCTTGGCATTAATCGATGTTGATAGTATGAAATCGCTTATGAAGTTATATAAGATTTCATACTGCATTATAGGTGCGCTCATATTTATTGCTGGAACAATATTGACGCCATTTCTGCCGTATATCGTTTCTAATAGCAGTGGTCTCAATAATGTCACCCTTATATATTTCCTCTTTTTATTCAACACGAGCGTTTCATATTTCTTTTCATACAAATCTGCATTGATTATCGCAGATCAAAAAAAATATATATTCAATATCAACCATTATACATGGAAGATCACGCTATGTGCAGCTCAGATTTTTGTAATTATAAAAAGCCAAAATTATCTTGCGTACTTGGCTTTACAGGTGGTTAGCACGATTTTGGAAAACTATACCATTGCAAGAATAGCGGACAAGCGGTATCCATGGCTGAAAGAAAAAATCAACTAAGAAAGTCCCAAAAGAGACAATCGCTGAGATAAAAAAGAATACGGCCTCTATGATGCTGAATAAAGTTGGAACGACACTTGTGACATCAACGGATAGTGTTTGATATCAAGCTTTATCAGCGTGGCGGCAGTGGGCATTTATGGAAATTATACCACTATAAGTAAAGCTGTGGAAAACGTACTATACCAAGGTATGTATGCTATGACTGCAAGCATAGGTAATTTGAATGTATGTGGTAGCCGGGAACGAAAGTTTCAGGTATTTAAAACTATCAGTTTTGTCATCGTGTGGATTTACGGCTTCGGTTGCATTGCACTTTTGGATTGCTTACACCATTTGTAGAATTATGGTATGGCACGAACATGCAAATAAGTACATTCGCAGTATTTCTTCTCTGCATGAATTTATATATAGCAGGGCAAATGACCACATTAAATATGCAGATTGAAGCAGGTGGACTATATTGGCATGTGAAATTTCTTGGGATTGTTGAAGCTGTGTCTAATTTGTTTTTTTCGGTAGTTTTGGGTAGGGCTTGGGGCCTTGAGGGCATTCTGGCTGGAACGGTTTTAGGAAGTATGTCCTATACATTTTGGGCGAAGACAAAGGTTGTATTAAAATTAGGCCACAAAAAAACAGATGCAAACTTACTTAATCAACTCTTAAAAGATACAATCGTCGTGATTTTTTTGCCGGATTTGTAACTGTGTTACTGCTATGAAATGTTAAAACTTAAGGTTATAGCGGATTTTTACTGAAACTGATATTGGTCGTTGTGATACCTAATATTATCCTTTGGTTTTGTTTTAGGAGAAGAAAAGAGTTTCTAGAGGTTAAAAGAATACTATTGTCATATTTAAAAGAGATTGAAAATGTTAAATTTTGCAGTGAAATCAGTAATGTCAGATGATGCAGTGCGTTCCGTTGGTGCTGAGCAGATTCCCCATGGATACTAAAATTAGTATATATAACTTATACAGAAACTTTTGAGGATAATTGGGACACGACCTTCTTGAAAGTTTTTTGCCTTATGATGCTGTTCACAAAAAAAGTGATGGAGGAGTGTACATGAATAAACAAGAAAGCGATATTCTGAACGTTCTGCTACTTGAGCCGTTTATCAATCAGCGTGTTTTAGCGGAGGTTTCGGGTCATTCCTTGGGAGTAGTAAACCGTTCCCTCAAGGAACTCATTAAGGCAGGGTATCTGAACGAAGCAATTTGTCCCACAGCCAAGGCTGTGTCGGAGTACAAGAATAAGACTCCCAAACGAGCAATTATTCTGGCAGCCGGTTTTGGTATGCGGATGGTCCCCATCAACACAGAGATGCCCAAAGGCCTGTTGGAAGTCAATGGGGAGCCTTTGATTGAACGAATCATTAAGCAGCTTCACGAAGTGGGAATTCAGGAAATTTACGTTGTTGTGGGTTTCATGAAGGAAAAATATGAATACCTGATGGATGAATACGGCGTGGAACTGGTGGTCAACCCGGACTATGCCTCCAAGAATAATCTGCATTCGCTAAAACTGGTAAAAGAGCATTTGGAGAATGCATACATTGTTCCTTGCGACATCTGGTGTGACCGCAATCCGTTCCACCGCCATGAACTGTACTCTTGGTATATGGTCAGCGATATTGTGGAGAATGAAAGCAATGTTCGTGTAAACCGCAAGATGGAACTGGTAACTGTACCAGAAAACGCTGGCGGCAATGCGATGGTCGGAATCAGCTACCTTATAAAAAAGAGGACGCTGATACAGTTTCCAATCGTATAGAGGAACTTTGCAAGAAGCCGCAGTATGATGGTTCGTTTTGGGAAGAAGCACTCTATAAGAAGGATCGCCTGATCGTCGCAGCCCGAGTGGTGCATTCAGCTGATGTTGTGGAGATCAATACCTATGAGCAGCTCCGAGAAATCGACAGCGACTCCAACCAACTAAAACGGATGCCATCCATCTAATTTGTGAGGCATTGTCTGCGAAACCGGAGGATATCACGGATATTACAGTCCTGAAAAAAGGCATGACCAATCGCTCGTTCCTGTTTTCCTGCAAGGGCAAGAAGTACATTATGCGTATTCCGGGAGAGGGCACAGATCAACTTATCAATCGCCGTCAGGAAGCATCGGTATATCATGCCATTGCTGATAAAAACATCTGTGATGATATCGCCTATATTAACCCGGAGAATGGCTATAAGATCACAGAGTTTCTGGAGGGTGCCCATGTATGCGACCCTACCGATTGTGAAGAGGTCAAGAAGTGCATGAGCCGTCTGCGTGACTTCCATGCGATGAAGCTGAAAGTTGCGCATGAGTTTGATATTTTCGGACAGATGGAGTTCTACGAAACATTGTGGGATGGCACTCCTTCTGTTTACAAGGACTATGAGAAAAACTAAGGCGAATGTCTGGTCTTTGAAGCCTTATATTGATGCACACGCAGGCGAAAAGATTTTGACGCATATTGACGCAGTACCGGATAACTTCCTGTTTGTCCAGAAAAATGGAAAAGAGGAGATCCGCCTGATCGACTGGGAATACGCCGGAATGCAGGATCCGCATGTGGATATCGCAATGTTCTGTATTTACTCACTTTACAATAAGCGTCAGGTGGATCGTTTGATTGCAAAAGCATATTTTACAGACGGTTGCGATGATGCGACACGGATCAAGATCTACTGCTATATCGCGGTCTGCGGTCTGTTCTGGAGCAACTGGTGCGAGTATAAACGGAAATTAGGCGTAGAGTTCGGAGAGTATTCCCTGCGGCAGTACCGCTATGCAAAAGACTACTACAGAATCGTTCAGGACGAGCTGAAGAAATTAGAGGAAGGTGGAGTGCGGGAAAATGCCTAAAGTAGAAAGAGCCATTATTATGGCGGCAGGCCTTGGAAACCGGATGCACCCGGTCACGCTGACAACACCGAAGCCGCTGGTCAAAGTAAACGGCAAGCGGATGATCGATACGGTAATTGAGGGGCTGCACAAAAACGGCATTTCGGAGATATACATCGTGGTGGGCTATCTGAAAGAACAGTTCGCTCCGCTGGTGACAGAGTATCCCGGCGTTCGACTGATTGAAAACCCCTACTATGATACCTGCAACAATATCGCATCCCTGTATGTAGCAAGAGATCGCATCGAAAATGCCATTATTCTCGACGGCGACCAGATCATCTATCACTCGGAAATTCTGTCTCCGGAGTTTGAGCGTTCCGGCTACAACAGCGTATGGACGGACGAGGAAACGGACGAGTGGCTGCAAACCGTGGTGGATGGCATCGTGACCTCCTGCAGTCGTACAGGCGGCAAAGGTGGATGGCAGTTATATAGCATTTCTCGCTGGACAGCCGAGGATGGAAAAAAGCTGAAGCGCCATCTGGAAATCGAGTTTGAGCAGAAACAGAATCGCCAGATTTATTGGGATGATGTAGCATTATTCTGCTATCCAGAAGAATATCAACTGGGAATCCGTCCGATGAATAAGGACGATATCATCGAGGTGGACAACTTCAGTGAACTGGTTGCTCTGGATTCCAGCTATAAAAAATATGCGGAGGAAGGATAAATGAATCCAAAGAGAGTGCGTGGGAAAAATTGATTGGATGATAACATTGGTACCCTTGGCAATTGTGGTGGCTCTGTGCATCCTGTTCTTCTTGGTGCCTGAACAGTCTAACGCCGTCCTGAGCCAGATTCGGTTCTTTTTCGGAGATACCTTTGGCACCTATTATCTGGTGATTGGACTGGGTATTTTCATCCTGTCACTGTACATTGCGTGTTCGAAGTACGGGGATATTGTTCTGGGTGAACCCAACGAAAAGCCTCAGTATTCCTTCTTTGCATGGGGCTCCATGATGTTTACTTGCGGTCTTGCTTTTGCGGACATCCTGTTTTACTCTTTTTTCGGAATGGGTGCTGTATGCGACCGACCCCCATCTGGCAGAGATGGGCAGCATTCAGGACTGGGCAGGCGTATTTCCACTGTTTCACTGGAGCTTTATCCCGTGGGGATTCTATCTGGTACTGGCTGTTGCGTTTGGCTTTATGCTTCATGTAAGAAAACGAAACCGTCAGAAATACTCTGAAGCCTGCCGCCCGATTCTGGGGAAAGCATACCGATGGCTGGGCAGGTCGCATCATTGACCTGCTGGCGGTGTTCGCTTTGCTGGCGGGTACAGCCACTACTTTCAGCGTAGCAACACCGCTGATGGCAACCATCATCGGAGAGCTATTCCATGTTGCTGTGAGTCGCACGGTCATCAATATTATCATCCTGTTGATCACTTGCACCGTGTATACTTACTCTTTGCTGCATGGCTTCAAGGGTATCAGCAAATTGGCCAATGTCTGCATCTACTTGTTCTTCGGGCTGCTGGCCTTTGTGCTCCTGTTCGGCGGCGACCCGGTATATTATCGAAACAGGTTTTTCCTCGCTGGGACGGATGATGCAGAATTTCATCGACCTTTCCACCTTTACCGACCCGCTGCGTACCTCAACTTCCCCAAAACTGGACCATTTATTACTGGGCCTACTGGATGGTATGGTGTGTGGCAGCACCGTTCTTTTATTGGCAGCATTTCCGTGGCAGAACGGTACGCCAGACAATTCTGGGCGGCTATGTGTTTGGCGTGGGCTCTACACTGACCAGCTTCATTGTGCTGGGTAACTACTCGATGGGACTGCAAATGACTGACAAGGCGGATTTTTATCGCGAAGTATCTGGAAAACGGCGATATGTACGGCATGATCGTGGATATGATCAAAACTATGCCGGGTGCACCGGTCGTTATGGTGGCTGTTCTGATTACGATGATCGCCTTCTACGCAACATCCTTTGATTCTATCGCACTGACGGCATCCTGCTACAGCTACCACACCCTCAAGGATGATGAACAGCCCAATAAGGGCATCCAGTTGATGTGGTGCATCCTGCTGATTCTGTTGCCCATTGCATTGCTGTTTGCCGAAAGTTCCATGAACAACCTGCAATCGGTCAGTATCGTAGCAGCGTTTCCCATTGGTGCAGTTATCGTGATGATTGCGGCAAGTTTCTTAAAAGATGCTAAGAAATACCAATCAGAGCTTGGGACGGATGAAAAGCGATGAACTAATAGATGGCTTGACAGAAATGTGCTGCGAAGTTGCTTTGGCCTGTACAAGGCCTTTGACGAGCAGGGCATCGGCTACGCCAAGACTGCCGTGGGCGACAAGTATGTCTACAGTATATATGGCCAAGAACGGCTGCCGTATCGGCGGTGAACAGAGCGGCCATATCATCTTCTCCAAGTACGCAAGCACCGGTGACGGTATCCTGACCAGCCTGAAGATGATGGAGGTCATGCTGGCCAAGAAGAAGCCTCTGAGTGTGCTGGCCGCCCCGCTGAAGATCTACCCGCAAGTTCTGGAAAATGTTCGAGTGACCGATAAGAAAGCCGCACAGGATGATGAGGCAGTGCAGGCAGCAGTCAAGGCTGTGCTGAAGCACTTGGTAACACTGGTCGTATTCTGGTGCGCGAGTCTGGTACGGAGCCTCTGGTGCGCGTGATGGTGGAAGCCCCTGACCATGTTACCTGTCAGAAGTATGTCTCTCAGGTCGTGGAGGCCATCAAGGGCAAGGGTTACGCCGTCTAACGCAAGTTATGCCGATATATATTTCTTGCCATCCAATATTTGTAATGCTATACTTATGTTATAAATACTGAATGGAGGTGTCCCATATGCCCCGCCCCAAAGGAAGCAAGAACAAGCCTAAGACCGTAAAAGCAACCGTTGACTTTGCTGCACAGCTCACTGAAAAGCAGGCTGCAAAGGAAGCCGCTGCCGTCGAAATTGCATCTATCACTGCCAATATTGATGCATTGAAAGCTGACCTGAAAACCAAGAAAGCCGAGTTGAAATCCATCGACAAGGAAATCGCCAGAATCAAAGCAAAAAAGGTCAAAGCTGAAACCAAAGCAGCGGAATCCGCAAAGAAAGCCGAAGCTGAGGATGTGCTGAAGAAGCTGCTGGCATCCGGTATGACGGCAGATGAAATCCTCGCAAAGCTGAAATAAATATTTTAGAGCCGTGTGGATCAGTCGGAGCGTAGAGTTATAGCTCTGGCAGTTCACGCGGTTTTCTTATATAATTGAAAATTGGTGTGACTCGGAACGAATAGAACTGTTCCATATCAAACTAAATGACTATATTTCCCACACCATGGCCCCAAATCACGTCCGGAGAAATTTCAGTTAATCAGCAGGAACATGCTGTCGATCTAGCTGTCATAGCGCTTCTGAGGAGAGTGCCTGGGAGAGCTGCTGCCCCGGCGGAAGCCCTAGACCCAAGGCGTTTGAACCGTGGAATGACGTAAAAATTTACGTTAGAATCTGAAAAATGCAGGCCATAAGTGAAACGAATCAAATCCTTGCAAATGACGCTGAAACGTGATATAATCGTGGTACGAACAAGCCGGTTTTGGTACGACAACGAGAACTCCTACACCTCTCAGATGGTCCGTACCATTAAGTACTTCGCTGAGAAATGCTGATCGGAGTTTCTCCTGAGCTGAATAAAGTTTGACTGCGCCCTTTCTCTTGTGTGATGCGAGAGAGGGGCGCTTTTTTGCTGACCATTTTGGGCGCGATAAGGTGCTTTCGTAAAATGGCACAACACATTTGCAGTGTGCCGACAAAAGCAAAAAAGCACGTATTCGATCTCCATCTATTGCAACCCTTCTCCCGATATGATAAAATGGTAAAAATAAATGGAGACAACGAAACAGTATGATTACGAAACGTGAAAAACTGCAGTATGGATACCTGTTTCTGATTGATCTGCTCTCTCTGGTTCTCAGCATTGGGCTGGCGTGGGGGCTGACCGCAGGTGTTCTGCACAAGATGGGGGACTTCCAGCTGGACGATCTGGTAGAAGCCTGTTTTTTATTGCTGCTGGCCTATATCCTGACCTTTTTACATTTGATCAGAGCGAAAATATCGTGAACCGCACGCCGATTCGTGAAGTTGAAATTGCGGTGCGGTTCAATTTTTGTTGACCCTCATTGATGCGGCCTGCCTGGCGCTGACCAAGGCTTCCATGCTGCACTCCCGCTATTTTCTGGTGTTTGTGCCCGTCATCGATGTCTTTGTGATGACGGGCGCTCATGCTGTCCTCAAAAAGATGCTGGTGCGCTCCCGCTATACCAAGGGGATCCAGAGCCTTGTGGGGGTGGTGACCACGCAGGAGAACGCAAGCCCTATTCTGGAAGAATTGAAAAAGGACTGGTCCAAGCGTGTGACCGGCCTTGCCATTCTGGAAGCTGCCCCGGGGCAGCTTCACACTGAGATCGATGGGGTGAAGATCGAGGCGAACTTCGATAATTTTATGGACTGGCTGCGGCAGGCGCGCTGGATGAGGTGTACCTGGATGTGGCGCAGGAGAGTGAAGAAAACATGCTGCCCTACCTCGAGGAGATGGAGAGCATGGGTCTGACGGTCCATTTCCGCCTGCCGGTGCGGATCGGATCGAAAAAGCCTGCTGTGATGAGACCAGTGCGGTGCGCATCAGCCGGGAACTGAGCCGCTGTGCGGGCGGCAATGTTGTGACGATGGGCACGGTGGAACTCAAGCTGCGGGATCAGGTGCTGAAGCGGGCCATGGATATCGTGGGCGGCATCGTGGGGGTGCATCATCAGCATCCCCATCATTGCGTTGGTGGCCATCCCGCTCAAACTGAAAGCCCCGGCCCGCTGATCTTCAAGCAGCGCCGGTGGGCCGGAATGGACGGTGTTCTACATCCACAAAGCTGCGCAGCATGTATGTGGATGCGGAGGCACGCAAAAAGGAACTGATGGCCCAGAACGAAATGAAGGGCCTGATGTTCAAGATGGAAGATGACCCCCGGATCACCCGGGTGGGGCGCTTTATCCGGCGCACCAGCATCGATGAGCTGCCGCAGTTTTTTGACGTTGTGCGGGGCTCCATGAGCCTGGTGGGTACCCGCCCGCCCACGCTGGATGAGTACCGGCAGTACGAGAGCCATCACAAGCGCCCGCCTTTCCATGAAGCCGGGAATTACCGGCCTGTGGCAGGAGGTAAGCGGCCGCAGCGATATTGATGATTTTGAAGAAGTGGTCAAGCTGGATGTCCAGTACATCGACAACTGGTCCATCTGGATGGATATCGCCCGGCCACCCGGACGAAGCTGTTCAGGACGGTGGGCGCCTTTGCCGAACGGCATGGCATCCGGAAAATAGTTTTCACCAGTTCCATAGCCCCCTACGGCGCGGCGGAGGAGCTGAAGACCGAAAACAATCCCTATGCCCAATACGCCCTACGGCATCAGCAAGTTGGTGGCGGAAAGATCCACCAGATCTGGCAGGCAGCGACCGGGCGCGGGAGCTCACCATCGTCCGCCCCGGCATCGTTTACGGCAAGGGCGAGCACGGCAACATGACCCGCCTGTACAAGGGGCCAGAAGAAGCACTATTTCTTCTACGCCGGGCGGAAGGACACCATCAAAGCCTGCATCTACGTTATGAACTGGTCCGCTTCTTCAAGTATCGGATGATCGACCACTCGTTCCCCGGCGTGGGCCTCTACAACTGCACCTTCGAGCCGGTATACCATCGAGGAGATCTGCACCGCAATGCAGTCGGCCACGGGATGAAGTCCTATGTCCCGATCCCCGGCAAGCTGCTGCTGTTCGCGGCGGTGCTGGGGCCCATCGGCGGCAAAGGTTGGCATCCACCCGGCCCGCGTGAAAAAGCTGATGGTCTCCACCAATATCTGCGGCAAAAAGCTGGCCGCAACGGACTACCGCTTCCACTATACCTTGGAGGAAAGCTTCCGAGACTGGTATGAGGACTGCGGCCGGAAAAGAATTGATTTAATGTGAGGGAAAAAACGTGTCTGAGAGTACGCCGATCCGGGTCGCCCAAATGATGACAGATATGAATTATGGCGGCGTCGAGATGGTCGTGATGAACTATTACCGCCACATCGACCGCTCCAAAGTCCAGTTTGACTTCTTCGCGCTGGAAGGCTCTGCCGTGCCCCAGCAGGGAGGAGATCGAGCGGCTGGGCGGGCACGTCTATCTGGTGCCGCGGTATACCCATCTGATCCAGTACGAAAGGGCAATCCTAGAGCTGTTCCGGAAAAATCAATACCAGATCGTCCATTCGCACATGAATACGCTGGGCGTGTTCTCTCTGTGGGGAGCACAGCGCGCCGGGGTGCCCAACCGCATCGTGCACAATCACTCGGTGGCGGGCAAGGGCGAAACGAAGAAGAATTTTGTCAAGTATCTGCTCCGCCCGTTCGCAAAAATTTACCCCACCCAGCTCTGTGCCTGTTCGAATCCGCCGGGCGCTGGCTCTACGGGGATTCGAGTTCCGGGTCTTCAACAATGCCATCGATCTGGAAAAGTTCTCCTTCGACGCCCAGAAACGGGCAGCCCTGCGCAAGGAACTGGGGCTGGAAGGCAAATTTGTGGTCGGCCACATCGGCCGCTTCTGCTACCAGAAAAACCATGAGTTTCTGATCGATGTGTTCGAGGAGATCCATCGTCAGCGGCCGGAGGCGGTGTTGATGCTGATCGGCCGGGGCGAGATGGAGAGTGTCATCCGCCGGAAAGTGAACCGCCGGGGGCTGCAGGACGCGGTCCTCTTTTTGGGCAACCGCAGAAAGATCGAGCGCTACTATCAGGCGATGGATGCGTTCGTTCTGCCGTCCCGTTATGAGGGCTGCCTGTGGTGGGCGATGGAGGCACAGGCTTGCGCGCTGCCATTGATCTGCTCAACGGATATTTCACGGGAAACGAAAACTGCTGGAATCGACGCAGTTCATCAGTTTGTCGGAACCGCCCCGGAAATGGGCACAAAAAGTGCTGGAAACGGCGGAACGACCACGCGGTGCAATACGGAACGGCAAATGACCGAAAAAGGCTTTAATATTGCGGTCGAAGCGAAAAAGCTGGAAGTGTTTTATCAAAGCCTTTTGAGATAACAGGAGAAACCGATATGGAACCGCTTATCAGCGTCATCGTTCCCATCTATAATGTAAAGGCATATCTGGATACTGTGTGGAAAGTCTGCTGGGCCAGAGCTATAAGGGATCTGGAAATTTTTCTGGTGGACGACGGCTCCACCGATGGCTGCGGGAAAGTATGTGACCGGTATGCCGCACAGGACCCACGAATCACAGTCATCCACAAGAAGAACGGCGGCCTGTCCGACGCCCGGAATGCGGCGCTGGATGCGGCCCAATACTATGCCTTTGTGGACGGCGACGACTGGGTGTCGCCCTACTACGTGGAAAACCTCTATCGGGCGCTCAGAAAAGCCGATGCGGATATGGCCGTCAGCTGCTTTGAAGAGGTGTTTGAGGCACAGGGACATCCAGTCGCAGCCCGCGGCAGATCTGGAAAATTTCCAGAGCCTGACCTCGGAAGCGTGCCTCAGGCGGATGCTTTATCAGGACGGCGTGGAGACCTCGACCCCGACGAAACTTTATAAAAGGAGCTGTTCGAAGGGCTGCGTTACCCGGTCGGAAAGCTTTACGAGGATATCCCGGTCGCGTACGAAGTGCTGAAGCGGGCGGCCCGCGTCGCATGGATCGGAAATGTAGATTACTACTATTTTCAGCGTGCTGCCAGCATCCAGAATGCGGCGTTCGACCCGGAAGAAGCTGGACGGCGTGGAACACTGCCGCGGGATGCTGGAAAATGTCCGGCAGGATCACCCTCAGTTGGAACAGGCGGCGGAGTGCCGCTATCTCAGCACGGTCTGCAACATCCTGTTCCAGATCCGGGACAAGGCCCATGAACCGGAGCGCAAGCTGCTCTGGAAGGAAGTGGTCGCTGCCGCAGCGCGGTGGTGCAGGGGCCACAATGCCCGCAAAAAGCGCGGCTGGCGGCGCTGCTTTCCTATGGAGGCTATCCGCTGCTGCGCTTTGTGTATGACCGGACGCAGTGGAGAGGAAAACAAGATAAAGGAGAAGTTGAATGGAAAAAGCTGCGGAGAGATCACGGCTGGGAAAAGGGGCTGCTGACAGCGCTTTTCCTGTTGGCTGTTTTCAGAACCTGACTCTTGCCTCCATCGGTTCCGGTGCTTCGCTGAAATGGGTTCATGTGTTTTCGCTTGTGTTTCTGCCGTTTCTGTGCAGAAAAAAGAACTGAGGGTCAACCGCCCGATCCTGCTGTATGTGGCCTATGCAGCGGCTGTCTCGCTGCTTTCATCGGGCGAGTTTGGTGTCAATAGTCTGCTGCTGAACTACATCTTCGGCTTGTATCTGGTCGTGCTCTGCGCAAATTTTTGGCGCAGACCTTTCCAAGATGACTGGCTGGACATCGTGTCCGGCGCGGCAAGCATTCTGATGATCGTGATCCTAATCAAAAATTTGATCTACTATCAGGGATTTTGGATTATCTCCGGACGGAAGAATGGCGCACCATGGGGCGTGAAAATGATCATCGGCGGAGGTTCCAACATTGAGTCGAGCTGGCTGGGACTGCTGGCTTTTTTCTTCTGCCGGACCGCTGGAAATGGCTGTATGCAGGCGCGAACCTGATGCTTTCGTTCCTGTATGGGAGCCGCGCGGGAATGCTGATCGCCGCTGCGGCAATCCTCTGGCTTTGCTGCCGCAGTTCAAGCGGCTGAAAGAACGGAAGGCGCGGATCACGGTGCTGGTGCTTTGCGCTGCACTGGTCGCGGCTCTGTGGGGGTCCGGCCTTTTTTGGAGTCGCTGGTTATGCGCTCGCTGAATCGTTTCCTTCATGGCATGGAAGATGCGGGCAATGCGGGGCGTATCCGAATGTGGACCTGCGCGCGCGAAACAAACAAGGCCTATCCCTTTGGCTGTGGTGTGGGCAACTGCATGAAAGCGCTTTCCGGCGTGGCGGGCTTCGCCTATGGGGAAGATAATATCCACAATGTTTATCTGCAGAACCTCATCGACTGCGGCTGGCTTGGCGGGGCAGCGTATCTGGCGCTGGTCGTCCGGTTCTTCTGGATGGAAAAAAAAAGCTGCTGCACGACCCGTTTGTGGCGGCGCTGTTTACCTACTGCGGGGCCTCTCTGCTTCAGTTCCGCGGCGGCGATACGCTGGCTTTCCTGCTGCTGGGCATGTATCGGCGTACCGGGATGCAGACAACAAAAAAAAAAATTGGGTCGTAAAAATTCCATTAGGTAAAGGAAAGGAGACTCTGTGACGTGGGCAAAGAAAAAGCCGCTGGTTTCGGTCATCATTCCGGTCTACAATACGCAGGACTATCTGAAAGCCTGTATCGAGCGTACAGAACCAGACCTACCCGAATTTGGAAATTTTACTGGTCGATGACGGATCCACGGATCAGAGCGGTGCACTCTGCGAGGAATATGCGGCACAGGATGAGCGCATTCGCGTGTTCCATAAGGAAAATGGCGGCTGCCCGATGCCCGGAATATGGGCTCATGGAGGCTCACGGCGAGTTCCTTGCCCAGTGGACAGTGACGATCTGCTTGCCCCCAAAGCCGTCGAGACGCTGGAGACGCTGTGCAGAAACATCAATGCGGAGGCCGCCATCGGGCAGGAGTGAGTGCATTGCCGGTCACTGTACCTTTGCGGAGGAGAGTGCTCAGGGGAGGTCATCCCCATGAAGGAAGCGATGCGGTGGATGCTTTTGCATCAGAAGATCGGCCACGAAGCGTGGGGCAAGCTGTATCGGCGTTCCCTCTGGCAGACGATGAAATTCCCGGTTGGACTGCTCTATGAGGATTATGCAGTGATCTACCACGTGATAGCACAATGCCGGAACGTTGCGATCGCACCGATCCCATTATACTATTACCGCGTGCGCAGCGCTCGATCATGCACAGCGGCATCCAGCGAAAAATCTCGTGCTGCTGGACATCAGCTCGGACGTGACAGCTTTCATTGCGCAGGAAATTCCGGAGCTGCAGGAAGAGGCCGCCTATCTTCAGCTTGTGACCTATCTGAAGCTGTTGAAAGGAATGGATGGAGGCTTCTATAACTATCCAATGGGTAGGAGGAAAATCGCCTATGTGCAGGATCAGCGGCCTTATTCGCCAGCCGTGGGCAAAACGTGCGGACAAGATCAAGGTGAAGACGCTGCTGCTCAGCAAGCACCTGTTTTACTGGGTATGAATTGGCCGAACGAAAAATGCACGGGATTTGAGAGTGTAAAAAGCATGATGAACAATAAGTTGATCAGCGTGATCGTGCCGGTCTACAATGTAGAGCATTACCTAAACCGCTGTGTGGGCAGCATCCCTTGCCCAGACCTATTCTAATCTGGAAATTCTTCTGGTGGACGATGGCTCGACCGACGGAAGCGGGGAACTTTGTGATGCCTATGCCCGGCAGGATGCACGGGTGCAGGTTATTCATAAGAAAAATGGCGGGCTTTCCGATGCGCGAAACTGTGGAATCGAACACGCAAAGGGCCGCTATTTCTGCTTTGTGGACAGCGACGACGGCATAGCGCCGCAGATGATCGAGGTGCTCTATCGAAACCTGCTGAATGCCGGGGCTGATGTATCGGCGGTAGCACTGAAATATTTCTCGACGGAAGAGCTTCCGGCGGTCGAAGATGCGTTAAAAAAAGTGCAGTACATGACGGGAAAAAGAGGCATTGCGCTCGATTTTGCAGTCAGAGGAGCTAGGGATTTCGCAGTCAATAAACTGTACAAACGGGAATTGTTTGAAAATGTCTGTTATCCGTTAGGCCGGATGATGGAAGATCAGGGAACGACTTATAAACTTCTTGATAAATGCCAAGGTGTTGCATATTGTCCCGTCCCGCTTTATTTCTAATACCAGCGGCCCGACAGCATCCTGCACAAGCGGACACTGAAATTCTACGAAGACAAGTGGGATATGGGCTGCCAGCGGTATCAGTATATTCGTGAAAAGTATCCGGATATGTTGGAAAACGATGCAGCGATGATGAAAGATCGTAGAGCACTGCTACCGTATCTGAGAAAGACGAACGCCGCAAAGCGGAAATGGAGCGATTTCTGCAGGAGTTCCGCACAAGAGGCCGAGGGCTTCTGGACAGCGGGTTCATGAGAAAATACCGGTTGCTGAAACAAAGCAGAGAACTGTACAGCGCGCTTTTTCTGCTGAAAAACGGCCGCGCAGCGAAATAAAAACCAGAGGACAAAATAAAACGTGGAAAAGAATCAAACTGTCAGCCTGATCATTCAATCTACAACAAGGAAAAATATCTGAAGCGCTGTCTGGACAGTGTAGTAAACCAGACCTATCGGGGCTGGAGATCCTTTTTGGTGGACGATGGCTCGACCGATGCTTCGCGGGTATCTGTGAAGAGTACGCAAAGAGATACCGGATCAAAGTGATCCCGAAGGAAAACGGCGGCGTATCCTCGGCCCGGAATCTGGGCATGGAACACAGCACGGGCACCTATTTGGCGTTTGCGGATCCGGATGACTTTATTCATTTGGAATTTGTGGAACGGCTGAAAAATCTTCTGGAACAGACCGGAGCGGAGATCGCTTACTGTAAATTGCTGGATATCTGGGAAAATCGTATGGGATTACACCCAAAATCACAGAAACAACGCATGTATGGGAGACGAAACGGTATGATTGGTTTGCACAATGGGCGCATACGGTCGCTTGTGGTGCAGTATACCGGAGAAGCTGTGTAAAGGGAATTCGGTTTGATCAGGATTTGAAAGTTGGTGAAGATACGTTTTTCTTGGCACAGTGCATCAAAAAGCGTCCAAAATCGCTTCGCTGGAAAGTGAATTGTATTTTTACTGCCATCAGGATGAATCGGTAACACAATGCAGCTATTTTTCCGGCAAGTTGACAGAAATGACAGCATGGGAGAAAATCGTAGAATTATATGCCGACGAGCCGTTGGTGCAGAAAACTGCAAAAGCGGGATATGCTCGAGACCTGCCGGGCATTGGTCGTCAAGTACAGCAAAGATGCGGCCTTTATGCAGGAAGGATACCCGCAAGCGAAAGCGGGTTTTTACAAAAAGTGGGCAGGGAGCTGATGCGGGCACAGCTCTATGAAAAAGATATTGCTATCTGCTCAAGACGATCTATTCATATTTTTCTGGAACACTTGGGTAAAACGAAAACAGGGTGAATAAAAAGGATCTGGTATGAAGAAATCGCTTACGATCAATGCGGTAATGAGCGGACTGAAAACGATTCTGCAAATTCTGTTTCCGCTGATCACATTCCCATATATTTCTAATGTTTTGCAGGTCGAGAACCTTGGCAAAGTCAACTTTGCAAACTCGGTGTGCGGGTATTTTCTGCTGTTTGCAGGGCTGGGTATTTCGTCCTATGCAGTGCGGGAGGGCTCCAAGTATGTGAACGACCGAGAAAAGCTCTCGGCCTTTTCGTCGGAGATGTTCTCCATCAATGTGGTGTCTACGGGCCTTTCCTATTTGGCGCTGGCTGTGGCGATCCTCTGCTCGGCGAAGCTGCGGGGATACACGGAACTGCTTCTCATTATGAGTTTGCAGATCTTTTTTCACGACGATTGGCACGGAATGGATCTTTACAATTTTTGAAGAGTATACTTATATTACCGTCCGCGGCATTATTTTTCAGATCCTGTCAATTGTGATGATGTTTGCCTTTGTCAAGACACAGGACGATTACTGCATTTACGCAGGAATCACCGTGTTTGCGGCAGTGGGCGCAAATGTTCTGAACTTTTTTCGGGCCAGAAAATACTGTACGATTCGGCTGACGACGAAAATTGACTGGAAAAGGCATTTGAAGCCGATCCTTTTGATTTTCGCCTCAAGCTTTGCCATTACGATCTATGTGAACCCGATACGACGATCCTCGGAATTCTGACTTCGATTATCATGTTGGAATTTACGCCGTCGCAACGAAAATATACACAATGGTGAAATCTGTCTTGGCTGCGATCCTTCTGGTGTCTGTGCCAAAAGGCTTTCCCGCTATGCGGGGATGCAGGATCGGGTGAACTTTGGCCAGTTGTTTCATAAAATATTCGATGCAATGATCGTAACGGTTCTTCCTGCGGTAGTCGGCCTCTTTGCATTGAGCCGAGAGATCATCTTGTTTATTTCCGGGGAGAGCTATCTTGATGCAGGGATGCCGCTTCGAATTTTTAAGCGTTGCATTGATCGCAAGTCTGTTTGGATGGCTTTACAATACCTGTGTTCTTGTCCCGTGGAAGCGGGAAAGTGAATTGAAAGCAACGCTTATAAGTGCGGCGCTGAACGCCGCCCTGAACCTTGTCCTGATCCCGTACTTCAAAGGAGAGCGCGCGGCGGCGCTTTACGACGCTGCTGGCAGAGCTGTGTTCCATGGTGATGCATCCACTACTCGAAAGGGCTGGTGGAGCTCGTGTTCGGTTGGAAGATCGTCGGGTCGGTGGCGGTGGGATGCTGGCATTCTGGCGGTCTGCACGGTGGTCAAGGCGCTGCCGCTGCCGCTCCTCGCAACGATTTTTACGGCGGTACTGGGGTCGGTGGCGGTCTACGGCGTGATCCTGATCGCGCTGAAAAAACCCGCTGGTGCTGGAGTATCTGGCCAAATTCAAGCAGAAGATCAAACGCAGGATCTGAACTTTTCCGCTAAACTCCTTCCGCCATCGCTCACGTGATGCCAGCGCCCTCTGAGAGGAAGCTGGCACGGCGCAGCCGGGACGGAGGGAGTTCTTTGCAACGGCTTCTTTTTTGGCCGCTTTCGGTCAAAATCACTACATTTCGCACAGGAAT
>VOFB01001266.1_pt1 | contig 26648 bp, 62 predicted proteins | sample 5384141 | NCBI WGS metagenome assembly VOFB01 (sample SAMN12384721, study PRJNA508395) | human gut metagenome | isolation source: healthy gut A | host: Homo sapiens | reverse complement strand
CTGTTGTACTTCGTTCAGTTACGTATTGCTGCTGCTGTGCTTCAGCACGTCCAACATCGAACAGCCTGTGGGGCTGTTGGCGGTGCGGACATCATACACCAGCCGCTACTGCTTGTCATAGCGCTGGTTGCGCCGCCTGCGCAGAACTCCGCAAATTTCAGGATCATAGCGCCGGCATATTATCCCTGTCTTAAAAGCCATATCACCTCTAAAAAGAAGCGGCCCACAGCTCTTTCCTGCCAGAAGAGCCGGAAATGATCAGAGATCTCCATGTATTCACCCGCTAACGATTTTGACCTCCGGCTCCAGCGTGACGCCGGTTCCTCCAGCCCGCTGCTGCACCGCGACGGATCCAGTTCCGCCATGTCCGCAGAAGGTTGCGCCGCCCGGTTGATGAGGAAGCCGCGTGTTTTCCGAAACCTGCGCCCCCACGGTAAGTCCTTTCCAGACCGCATTGGTCGATGAGCGTCCCGGCAAAGTGGCCCTCCGGCCGCTTGAAGGTACTGCCCGCGCTGGGCCATTCCAGGGCTGGCTGGCCTTGCGCTGCCATCAGTTCCCGCATAGGTTTGCCCGGATGGTCTTCGGGTCGCCGGGCGTCAGTTCAAATTCGCGTACAGCACCACCGCCTCGGATGCTCCGTCAGCAGACTGTGCCGGTAACTCAAATTCAGTTCCTCGCAGGAAAGCGTCCGGATGCCCTCACTCCGAGGAACAGCACCGCCGCGGATCGAAGCACCTGCTTCATCTCGCCGCCGTAGGCCCGGCGTTCGCCAAACGCCGCCGCCCACCGTGCCGGGGATGCCGTGGGCAAATTCCAGCCCGTCAGCCCCGATTTGCAGGCAGATCCGCTGTCGGGCCAGCGTAGCGCCGGCATCCGCAAGGATGGTGTTCCCACTTCCCCGCTCCACCCGGTTCAGGTTGGCAGAGGTGTCGATCACCAACCGGTCAGTCCCTCATCCGGGACCAGAAGGTTGGAGCCGTTGCCACGACCAGCAGTTTGCGCCGTAATCCTTTGCAAAGCTCATCAGCAGCACCAGCTGCTCCCGGCTGGAAGGAAATGCCATCCGCTTTGCCGGACCGCCGATGCGGAAGGTGGTGTGCCGGCTCATAGGCTCGTCTTGGAGCACTTCCAGATCCGGCAGAATACTGTTCGATAGCCTTATCAAATTCAATCGTCCAGTCCATAGTGGACTCCTTACATCCAATCGCCGTTATTTTCCCTGATTGGCCGATTTGCTGCCCAGATCTGCATGCAGATCCACTTTTCTGGCCAACTCCTCCGCGGCATTGTATCCATACCGGCGGTGACGGTTGTTCATGGCCGCCACCTCTACGATGCTGGCCAGATTTCGGCCGGGCCGGATGGGCAGCGTCACGCAGGGCACCTGTTTGCCCAGAATGTCGATAAACCGATCCTCGATTCCCAGACGGTCATAGGCCTTGGAGCTGTCCCAAGGCTCAAATTCCACCACCAGGTCGATCTGGGACTCCGGCATGACCGCCCGCATACCGAACAGCTGCTGAACGTCGATGACGCCGATGCCGCGCAGTTCGATGTAGTTGCGGATGACCTCCGGCGCCGTGCCGATCAACTGGTCGGCCACAAGGCGAAATCTCAACGGCGTCATCCGCCACCAGACGGTGACCGCGCATGATCAGTTCGATGGCGGATTCGCTCTTGCCGACGCCGGAATCACCGGTGATCATAACGCCTTCGCCGTAAATGTCCAGCAAAACGCCGTGCCGGGTGATGCAGGAGCCAACTGCTTGCTGAGATATTCCATGGTATGGCTGGTGAAGTCCGCAGTCCGCTCGGTTGTCCGCAGCAGCGTCCGTCCGTGGTTTCGGGCGCATTGCAGGCACTCTGCGGGACATTCCATATTCGGGCCAGGACCAGCGCCGGAATGGTATAGGAAAACAGGTCATCAAAAACCTTGGTCCGCCGGTTCTCGCTCATTTTTCATGATATAGGTCAGCTCTGCCTTGCCCATGACCTGGATCCGGCGGGCGTCGAAATAGTCGAACAGGCCCAGAATCTGCAGATCCGGCCGGTTGACGTTGGTAGATTCTACCTTGTCCGTTTCATAGGTATCTCCATGGTTCAGAATTTCCAGTCCGAAATGCTCCACATATTGTGCCAGGCTGGTGCCTTTTTCACTCATCGTATTCCACCCTTTCATAATGTGCCCACCGCTGTTCCGGCGTCCAAATGCATACACGGTCAGCGGCCAGAAAATCAATTTATTCGTTCTTTCTCATTATATATGATTTTCCACATAGGCGCAAGACCTTCACCGTTTTCAGGCTGAACGGCCCCTCAAAAAAACTTTTCAATTTTTTTCAAATTTTTCTTGCATTTTGTGTTTTGAATCTGCTATGATACTACTTGTGCTTGTATGTAAGCACGGAATTACGCAACAGCAAGGAGGTGCAACGGATGGCAAAGTGCGAGTTCTGCGACAAGGGCGTAACGTTCGGTATTCAGGTCTCCCACTCTCATCGGCGTTCCAATCGTGCATGGAAGCCCAATGTGAAGCGTGTGAAGGCAATCGTGAACGGTTCCCCCCGCCATGTTTATGTTTGTACCGGTGTATGCGTTCCGGTAAGGTCACCAGAGCGGTCTAATTGTACAGATAAACAGGTAAAGCACTCAGACTTTGGTCTGAGTGCTTTTTCTATTGGTATGCTGCGGGGCAGTTTTCACTTACACCACTCCCCCGCTTCCGTTTGCTGTTTCATTCCCTCTGATCCCATTGAAATGAGCTCTGCCGGTTTCCCGGCGAAGCTCGTTTTTGATGAGTCTTACTTCCCTTTGCGGTTCCTCCGCAATCTTCGTGACCCTGGGATCAGCTGGAAGTGCGGAATTAAATAAAATTCAGAAAAAACCACCGGAGCAACACGTTCCGGTGGTTTTGTTATACAGCCAAGTGGTCTCTGTCAGTTCGTCCTTTTGGCCCGGCGCATGAGGCTGCTCACCACATCCTGCACGGCCACGCCATGATAAAGGACCTCATAGACGCTGCGGCAAAGGGGCATTTCCACACCCTCCCGCTGAGAGAGCTGGTCCACCACGGCGCCTACCTCCGCCATGGCCTCCTGTGCGGACTTTCCCTGTCCGATCAGAATGCCTGCGCGGCGGTTCCGGGAGTGCATGGAGGTGCAGGTGACGATCAGATCGCCCATACCTGCCAGACCGCCGAAGGTCTGCCGGGTGCCGCCCAGCTTTTCGCCAAGGCGCGTCAGTTCCGCCATGGCGCGGGTCATCAGCAGGGCTTTTGTATTATCCCTGATAGCCCATGCCGTCACATACGCCGCGGTGGCTGAGGGCAATGACGTTCTTCATGGCGCCGCCGCCAGCTCCACGCCCACGACGTCACTAACTGGTGTACACTCGGAAGTAATCGTTCATGAACAGGCGTCCTGCACAAAACGCGCCGCCGCAGATCCGGCAGGCGGACACGCAGCCGGTGGGCAGGCGGATCCCACCTCCTCTGCATGGGAAGGGCCAGAAAGAACTGCTACTTTACAGATATTCTCCGTCTCCTCCTGGATGACTGGCTCATGCGCAGGTTCGTATCCCGCTCAATGCCCTTGGAAACACTGACCAGAACGGTCTCCGGTGTCAGGTATGGGGCGATCTTCTTTCCCGTCTCCCGCACGGCGAAGGACGGCGTGGCGGAGATCACCAGTTCTGTCCCCTTCAGGCAGTCCAAATCTCCGCTGATCTTCAGGCTGTCCGGCAGCCGGACGCCCTTCAGCTTGGAAGTTCTCCCGGGTCTTTGCCATCTCCGCCCTTCGCCGGGCATGGGACCACAGATAGGTCACATCATGTCCGTTGTCGCAGCAGCACCATGGCTCAGGGCCGTGCCCCAGCCGCCGCTGCCCAACTACAACTGCTTTTCATGTTATCCTCCCCCTAAGTCTTCTTCCGATGGAAACTGAACTTTTCCGGTTTCCCCGCCAGCAAATTTTTTTGCAGTGTACGCTGGATATTCTCGTTGCCCGGTGCTGTTGCCCCGGTGCATTCAGACGATCAATCCGCCCAGGAAAAGGCCAGGAGCCACAATGATCGGCGTCTGATAGACGAACCAGGTGGCAAAGGGAAGCTGGCCCCAGCCCAGAGGGATCCCAGGGATACATACCGGGTCAGATGGCCAGGATCAGGAACCCCCCACACCACCAGGCCGATCCGCCAGTCCATCATCAGAGCAATGGTACCGCCGGAGAGGATGCCCTTGCCCCCCTTGAAGTGGAACATGCAGGGGAACATGTGGCCCAACAGGCAGAACAGACCTCCCCAGTATTTGAACAAGACCACCCATAATGGCCGTTTCCGTAGGGGCGGCATATGGCATCATCCGGGATGAACATCCGCCATTGGCTGCCAGCGATCAGAATGGCCGCGACCGCCTTGAGGACGTCGGTCAGGATCACCACGACGGTCAGAGGCCCGCCGAAGGTTCGGAAGAAGTTGGTCAGCCCCGCGTTGCCGCTGCCGTGGGTCCGCACGTCGTCCCGCAGGATATATTTTGAAACGATCACGGCGCCGTTGAAGCAGCCGCAGAAGTAGGCGAATACCGCCGCACCGCCAGTCAGCACCATCCGGGAAATGCCGTTTGAAAAAGATGATCTGCGCACCATCTCATCCTCCTTGTCGCCCTTTTCGCGAATGGAGAGGATGATCGGAGTGCCCTCCAGTCCAAAGGTATTGCGGATGCAGTTCTCCAGATACCGCTGGTAGGAGAAGTGGAAGAGCCGCCGCGTCATTGCAGAACACCACGAAGTGCGGCGGCTTCACGCCCACCTGCGTCATATAGTAGATCTTCAGCCGACGTCCCTTGTCCGTGGGAGGCTGAACGCGAGTCTGGGCGTCCGCCAGAACGGTATTCAGCATACCGGTGGTGACCCGGAAAGCAGCCTGATTCGCCACATAGTCGATCATGTCGAACAGCTTGTCCACCCGCTGACCGGTCTTGGCGGAGATAAAGAGGATGGGCGCGTAGGTCATGTAGGCCAGATCCCGGCGGATCTCCTCCGTCATCCGGGCCATGGTCTTATCGTCCTTTTCCACCAGATCCCATTTGTTCACCACGATGATGCTGGCCTTGCCCGCCTCGTGGGCCATACCGGCCACCTTGGTGTCCTGCTCAGTCACACCCTCCGTACCATCAATCAGAATCAGGCAGACATCGGCCCGGTCGATTGCCATGTTGGCGCGGAGAACGCTGTACTTTTCAATGTCCTCTTCGATTTTGGACTTTTTCCGCATACCGGCGGTGTCGATAAAGACAAAGCTGCCCTTGCTGTTGGTGAAGCGGGAGTCGATGGCGTCGCGGGTGGTGCCCGCCACGTTGGACACGATGACCCGCTCCTCCCCTAAGATCTTGTTCACCAGAGAGGATTTGCCGGCGTTGGGCTTGCCGATGACTGCCACCTTGATGGCGTCATCCTCCTCTTCCTCCTCGTCCTCCGGGGGAAATACTGGACGCAAGCATCCAGCAGATCGCCAGTGCCATGGCCGTGGACGGCGGAGACGGCGATGGGATCGCCCAGACCCAGATTATAGAATTCATAGATGTCCGGGCTGCGGCCCTGGTCCACCTTGTTGACAGCCAGGATCACCGGCTTGCCGCAGCGCTGGAGCATGGAGGCCACCTCCTGATCCGAGGCAGTCATGCCGGTTTTGATGTCCGCAGAGGAACACGATGACCGTGGCATTGTCGAATGGCAATCTGGGCCTGAGAACGCATGAAGGCCAGGATCTGATTGTCCGTCCGGGGCTCGATGCCGCCGGTGTCGATGAGGGTGAACTTCCGGCCCTGCCAGTCGCTCTCCCCGTAGATCCGGTCCCGGGTGACGCCGGGGGTGTCCTCAACGATGGACAGCCGCCGGCCGATGATCTTATTGAACAGCATGGACTTGCCCACATTGGGGCGGCCCACGATGGCAATGATAGGTTTCGACATAAGATGACTCCTTTCCTGAGCGGCGTTGGTGTGTTTCGCTGCCGCCGCAAGAAGTTGAATGATTGAATCTATTATATCCGTAATTCCCTGTATGGCAAGGGAAAACGGAGACTTTTCACGGTGCGCTGACCCGGTACCCTTACGGTTCCGCGCAAAAGTAAAGGAGGGAAGAATTCTCTTCCCTCCTAAAGCAAGCAATTGTCTCTTACTTCGCCGCCACGGACTTGACAACTTTGACCTCACGGCCATTGTAGCTGCCGCACTCCTGGCACATTCTGTGAGGCAGGTGCAGCGCACCGCATTTGGGGCATTTGACGAGGCCGGGAGCCGCCAGCTTCCAGTGGGAGCTGCGGCGCTTGTCACGTCTAGCTTTGGATACTTTTCCCTTAGGTACTGCCATTGTGACACCTCCTTGATCTACAAAGGCCAGGCGGCCTTATTTATACTTTATTTGTTCTCCAAAAGCTTTGCAAGAACCGCCAGACGGGGATCTACTTCCTTTTTGCAGGAACAGGGTCCCAGATTCAGGTCGGCACCGCAGCGGGGGACAAAGTCCCTTGCAATCTTCAGAACACAGAGTTTTCGTGTCCATGTCGAGAATAAAGGCTTCACGAGCCAACTCGCCTACGTCCACCTTGCCGTCTTCCAGCAGGAGGATCTCGTCATCCTCCTCGTTCTGCAACTCTTCCGCCAGAATACAGCCGCAAGAAACCGCCTTCTCCTTAAGGAATTCCTTTCCGCAGCGGTCACACACAGCGTCCAACGTGGTGTGAGCCGTCAGCTCCAGATAAAGGACTTCCGCCCGGTTCCGAACCGCGCCTTCCACAATGACGGGCCGGCTGATGGGATTTCTTCCGCCGAATTCCATATCGGACAGATCCAGCTCAAACTGAAAATTCAGTTCCTTGCCGGGGATATGCAGAATAGGTCTAACGTCAATGAGCATAAGCTACCTCGCAATGACACGTTTAGTATTATATAGGATTGCATCCGCAATGTCAAACAGTTTTTGATTTTCCGCCAGTTTTTTCAAAACGGCGGCGGGATCAAATTTCATCGTCCAACGGCGCCTCTTTTTCTTCTCCGGGACCTCAAAACCCAAAATTCTCAGCTTGAAGCCCGCTGTTGATCCGCTCATACCCGGCGGCATGATAAACAGGTACTTGGGCCAGCGGGGGTTCCAGCGGTCCCGCAGAACGCCCGCAAAGGGCCGCAGTTCCTGATCCGCCATGAGCATAGGCGTCAGATACCCTACTACCACCTGCTTGGTTTCGCCCCGGACCGTTGTGCGGTTCCAGAAGCGGGCCTGCTTCCACTGGGCCTCCAAATCGTCCAGCAGGCTGTCCGCCAAAGCAGGAAGCCCGGACTCCCCGCTTCCCGCACCGCTGCCAGATAGTCCGGCGTGGAGCGATCGCAGTATTCCCGGAACGTAGACTCATATCCGAGGCGGGTAAAGCCCTCCAGCCATTTGCCGTTGTCCGTCAGCGCCGCCAGCAGCCGTTCCGTCATAGGGGATCCTCCTCGTCGCCGTTGTCCGCAGGAAGCTCCTCTTCCACCGGATCATCGTTCCAGGTGGAGGATCGTCCTTGTGGGCAGCGCCGAACTGATACGCCTTCCATTCCCGGCGCAGCAGCCAGAAGCCCACGCCGATAAACACCGCCGCGGCGGGAATGACCACCAGGACCGGAGTCGTGGCTGTCGGCTCCGTCTCTGTACAGGCTGCCAGGTACAGCAGCTTGCCGCCTAAATAGATCAGATAACCGCCGGCCAGGGCCCAGACAAAATTGACCTGACCGGTCTGCTCTTGCTTTTGTTTCTTCATAGCTTCGCCTCTTTGATTTTCGTCCCACGCTTTACAACACGAGAAAAACGGGTATGATGAGAGCAGTCCACAATGAAAACGGAGGATGCTCATGCGGGAATTTACCATTGGAAAAAATGACGCCGGACAGCGGCTGGACCGCTTTGTGGCTAAGAATCTGCCCCTGCTGCCCCCCGCCCTATTGCAAAAGTACATCCGCCTGAAGCGGATCAAAGTCAACGGCAAGGGCGCTAAGCGGGACACACGGCTCAACTCCGGCGATATTCTACAATTATATATCAACGACGAGTTCTTTGACAAGCCCTCTGAAGAAAATCTCTTTCTCACCGTGTTCAAGCCAAAATTGAATATTGTTTATGAGGACGAGAACCTGCTGCTGGTGGACAAGCGTCCCGGTATGGTCGTCCATGCGGACGAGACGGAAAAGGTCAATACCCTCATCAACCACATTCAGGCATACCTTTACCAGAAACGAGAGTGGAATCCCAAGTGGGAGAACGCCTTTGCGCCCGCCCTGTGCAACCGGATCGACCGGAACACTGGCGGCATTGTCATTGCCGCCAAGAACGCCGAGACGCTGCGGATCATGAACGAGAAGATCCGCGACCATGAGGTTGAGAAGTCCTATCTTTGCATCACCGTGGGCCGGCCCAAGCAGCCGGAGGGAAAAATCGAGGGCTTTCTGCTGAAAAACGAGGCCAAAAAGGAGGTTCGGTTCTTCCACAAGCCGGTGCCCGGCGGCAAGACCGCCGTCACCCTTTACCGGACACTCTGAAAGCCGGGGCGGGCTGTCTCTGGTGGAATGCCGTCTGCTGACGGGCCGCACCCACCAGATCCGTGTCTCCATGGCGGAGATCGGGCTGCCCCTGCTGGGGACGGCAAGTACGGCAAGGGCGATGTGAACCGCCGCTATCATGAGACCCGGCAGGCGTTGTACTCCTACAGCTGCGGCTTCGATTTTCCAACCGACGCCGGTCTTTTGAACTACCTGAACGGGCAGGAATTTCACTGTGGAAACTGTCCCGTTCCGGGAGAAATATTTTCCCAGAAATACCTTCTTGATAACTTTTTGAAAAACGCCCGACAAAATCGGGCGTTTTCCCTTGACATTTTTCGCAAGGGTTTTCCGCTATGATTCTGAATTGCCGAATTTCAACGAAACAGGGTCCCCCTTAACAGAGAGAAGAGGCGGCATTTTTCAGGCCCCCACCGGAAAAAAACTGAAATGGGGGAGGATACATGTCCAAAGAGTTGATTCGCCTGCGGATCTCTGCATGGCATTCGACGACGAGCCGGTTCTCGATCACATCAACCTTTATATCAATGACAAAGAGTTCCTCACACTTCTCGGACCCAGTGGGTGCGGTAAAACCACCACACTGCGGATCATCGGAGGCTTCGCGACACCTACGTCTGGAGATGTCCTGTTCGACGGTGTGAGGATTAATGACGTCCCGCCCTATCAGCGGCAGATCAACACGGTGTTCCAGAAGTACGCCCTGTTTCCGCACCTGAATGTCTATGAGAACATCGCCTTCGGTCTGCGGATGCAAAGGGCCGGACCCGGAGGATCCCCGCCGGAAAGCACATCGTCGAAAAGTCAAATCCCTGGAGGAGGAGATCAGCCAGCGGGTCATGGAGATGCTGGATGTGGTGAACCTGAAAGGGTTCGAGCACCGCAAACCTGGAGGCGCTCTCCGGCGGGCAGCAGCAGCGGGTGGCCATTGCCCGCGCGCTTGTGAACCATCCGAAGGTGCTTTTGCTGGATGAGCCGCTGGCCGCGCTGGACCTGAAGCTGCGGAAGGATATGCAGATCGAATTCAAGCGGATCCAGCAGCAGGTTGGCATCACCTTTATCTACGTCACTCACGATCAGGAGGAGGCCCTGACCATGTCCGACACCATCGTGGTGATGGATAAGGGCTCCATTCAGCAGATCGGAACCCCTGAGGATATCTATAATGAGCCCAAAAACGCCTTCGTGGCCGACTTCATCGGCGAGTCCAACATCATCGACGGCATCATGCGCCCGAGGACAACGTGGTGCAGATCTTCGGTCGCCGCTTCCAGTGTCTGGACGGCGGCTTCGCTCCCAACGAGGCGGTGGACGTGGTCATCCGCCCGGAGGACATGGACATCGTCCCCGTAGAGCAGGGCCAGCTTACGGCACCGTCACCTCCGTGACCTTCAAGGGGGTCCACTACGACACCATCGTAGACTTCCGGCTTCAAGTGGCTGATTCAGACCACCGACCTGTCCCGAGGGTGCCCGCATCGGCATCAAGATCGATCCAGACGGCTTCCACGTGATGAAAAAGAGCCAGTACTCCGGCATGTTTGGAGACTACTCCTCCTACTCGGAGGAGTATGACGAGATCAGCGACGCCGCCTATGACCCCGAGGAGGCAGGGGGAGGAGGCCGGAGATGAAGCGGAATAAGCGTCTCCCTGTTTTCCATCCCCTATGTGGTCTGGATGGCCATCTTTGTGGTCATCCCCCCATTCATGATGGTGGTGGTCTATGCCTTTTCTTCCGCCGGAGGCGGCTTCACCCTGGACAATTTTGCCCGCATCTGAGACTTCGCGGTGGTCTTCACCCGCTCCTTCCAGCTGGCCCTCATCGCCACGGCCATCTGCCTGTTGGTGGGCTACCCCATTTCCTGTTTCCATGGCCCGGGAGGGAGCCGGCTTCCAGCGGCTGGCCATGGTGCTCATTATGCTGCCCATGTGGATGAATTTCCTGCTGCGGACCTATTCCTGGATGGCGATCCTAGAGAACACCGGCCTGCTCAACCGTTTTTTTGACGCTATCGGCCTGTTCGACCTCATCAACAGCCTCTTTGGTACGGAGATCGAGTTTTCCGCATGATCCACACCCAGGGCGCGGTGCTGTTGGGCATGGTGTATAACTACCTGCCCTTCATGATCCTGCCTATCTACTCGGTGATCGTCAAGCTGGATCACAGTCTCATCGAGGCGGCCCGGGATCTGGGGGCCATTCGGTCACGGTGTTCCGCCGTGTGACCCTGCCCCTGTCCCTCCCTGGCGTCCTCTCCGGCGTCACCATGGTATTCATCCCGGCCGTTTCCACCTTTGCCATCTCCCGCCTGCTGGGCGGCGGCAAGAGCCTTCTGCTGGGCAATCTCATCGAAATGCAGTTCCTGGGGGCCGCCTACAACCCCCATCTGGGCTCTGCCGTGGCGCTGGTGATGATGGTGATCGTGGTCATCTGCATGTCGGTAATGAATCGCTTCGGTGAGGGCGAGGAACAGGCGGTGATGCTATGAAGCCGTTCCCCTCTCTCTTCCGCCGCCTCTCCATGGCGCTGGTCTTTGTGTTCCTTTACGCCCCCATTCTGGTACTCATCGTCTTTTCCTTCAACGACTCCAGCAGCCGCAATCGGTATGGGCCGGCTTTACCCTGGACTGGTATCGGGAGCTGCTTCGAGGATGACCTGATCCTGGACGCCTTCACCACCTTGCTGGCAGTCTCCGTCCTGGCGGCGGTCATCGCTACCGTGGCCGGCACCTTCGCCGCCATCGGCTTCTACAACATGAACCGCGGCGCTGGCGCAGTCCCCTGATGACCATCAACAATATACCCATGGAACGCCGATATTGTCACCGGTGTGAGCATGTGTCTGTTCTTTGTGGGCCTTCTCCGGCTGTGGGGACAGGCTTGCGGAGTGGATCAACGCCAGTCTGGGCACCGATCTGCCCACCAAGCCTATCTGGGCTTCGGCACCCTGCTCATCGCCCATATCACCTTCAATATTCCCTATGTCATCCTCTCCGTGGGCCCCAAGCTGCGCCAGATGGACAACAACCTCATCGATGCCGCGCGGGACCTGGGCTGCACCTGGATGCAGGCCTTCCGCAAGGTGGTGGTGCCTGAGATCAAGCCTGGCATCGTCTACGGCCTGCTCATCGCCTTCACCATGTCGTGGACGACTTTGTCATCTCCTACTTCACCGCCGGCTCCACCACCGCCAACCTGGCCATGCGCATCTACGCCATGACCAAAAAGCATCAGTCCGGAGGTCAACGCCATCTCCACCCTGCTGTTCGCCACCGTGCTCATCCTGCTGATCGGTCATCAACCTGCGGGAGGCCAGTCAGGAGAAGGCGGCCAGGAAGCTCCGCCGCTGATTTTTGCGGCCTTCAGCCGTGAAAATAGAAAACCATAGAATATTGGAGGAATGATCAATTGAAAAAAAGCATTTGACTCCCTCATTCTTGGCCCGGCAAGCCTGTCCCGGATGATCCGCCGGCCTGCTGGCTGGCTGCTCCGAGCAACAATTCCGGTACCGAAAAGCGGGTGGTCAACGTGTTGTGCAGCTGGGGTGAATATATTGATGAGAGCCTCATCCAGCAGTTTGAGGAGGCGACCGGGATCGAAGTCAACTACCAGACCTCCCAGCAACGAGGAAGCTCTACTCCCTCTCACTACTGGGCGGCACCAGCTACGATGTGATCGTCCCCTCGGACTATATGATCTCCCAGCTGATCGAGGAGGAGATGCTCCAGCCTCTGGACTACGACAAGATCCCCAACTTTTCCAAAATCGCCGACCGGTTCAAGAACCTGTCCTATGACCCGGAGAAATCTCTATACGGTGCCCTACACCTGGGGCACCCTGGGCATCATCTACAACAGCACCATGGTGGACCAGCCCATCACCAGCTGGGACGCCATGTTTGACCCCCAGTATGCCGACCAGCGTCCTGATGATCAACAACTCCCGGGATGCCCTGGGCATCGCACTGATGGATCTGGGCTACGACATCAACACCAGCGAGGAGGCCGCAGCTGCGGGCCGCCTACGATCTGCTGGCGGAAGCCAAGAAGGCCGGTGTGTATCAGGCATGGGTCATGGACGAGGTCTTCGACAAGATGGAGGCCGGCGAGGCCGCCGTGGCCACCTACTATGCCGGCGACTATCTGAGCATGCTGGAGAACAATGACGATCTGGCCTACGTGGTCCCCGAGGAGGGCTCCAACTGGTTTGTGGATGCCATGTGTATCCTTAAGAACGCAGAGACAATGTGGATGAGGCTCATGAGTGGATCAACTTCATGGCTTCCACCGATGCCAGCCTGAAAAATATGGACTATATCTGGTACGCCTCCCCCAATCAGGAGGCCCTTGATTCCTATCCCGACTACTACGAGGAGACCTATGGCGAGCCCCTGGACATGGAGCGCTATGAGATCATGGCTGCCCCCAGGAGGTTCTGGACCGTTGCGAGGCCTATCTGGTGCGCCCGGTAGACACCCGCACCCTCTACAACGACCTGTGGACCGATTTGGGCATTCTCTCCTGAGCTCAGCTCCCTTCAAAACCATTGGACCCAGCCGGAAGGCTGGGTCCTTTTTCTTCCATAGCAATTTACAATTCGTTCACGCTTTGTCTCAAATTTCTTGATGTTTTTCCCTCCTGGTATGGTATTCTATGGGTGGTCGGAGCGATCCGGCTTTCCCTTCCAGAATCCACGGAGGGCTCCATCCCTCCCAACCCCGAGTATGCGGCCCGTTCTCCCCGGGCTGCGTCTCACCTCCGGCGCACGGCGGTGCGCCCACTGTCTCCCGCACGGACAACAGCCTGCCCGGGAGACAGACCAAAGACTCTCCGGCCCCCATCTATGGTCCGGTTCCCATCATACAAAATGCCCGGCCCGCTCAACGCATTGAGGGGCCGGGCATTTTTGATTCAGTCCAGCCAGCCGGAGTCCGGCTGGGGCTCCCGATGGGCACTGAACAGGAGCCTTCCTCCCTGGGCGGCCCGTTCAGGGCCACCCGGTAGTAGTCGTGGTCCAGGATCATGGCCGAATAGGCCACCCGGTTCTGCACTTCGGCGATCTGGCTCTGCACATACGCCTCGTCCGGCGGGGAGCCGTCCCAGGACCGGAACTCATCCAGCACTGAGTTGCATGCCCCCTCCTCTGTCAGGAAGCTGTAATTCGAGAAGATCACCAACCCGGGTTCGTCAGACAGGATATCCCGCCCCGCCATCAGCCGCGAGTCATACTCCAGGCCGAACAGGTTAGCCAGGGTGGGCATTACATCCAGGCTGGAGCAAAGCTTCTCCACCCGCACCGGCTCCTCCATCTGGGCGTTCCACAGAATCAGGGTGTTCTGGAATATCTCAAAGTTGGGGTCCACTTGACGGCCCAGCAGCTCACTGTACTCCTCGTCGGTCAGTCCGTAGGGGTAGTGGTCGCCTGAAAGGACGATGACGGTGTCATCCAGCCTGCCCGCCTCCTCCAGCTGGGTGAGCAGGCTCTCCATGGCCAGTTCCAGCTCCATCTGACAGGCCAGATATGCCTTGGGCCCCTCGCTGTACGGCAGGCCAGCCACCTCGTCCCAGTGCCTGCGGGACATGGCGTTCTCCTCATAGGTGTAGTTCAGATGGCCGCTCACCGTCAGGCAGTAGACCATAAACTGCTCCTCGTCCACGAACATGGGAACGATCTCTTCCATCATCTCCAGGTCAGAGGGAGGCCAGATCTCTTCCAGTTCTAACCCGTGCCCCAGGGCATAGTACTCATAGCCCATGTTGGGGAAGGACTTATCCCGGTCATAGTAGGTATAGAGGTAGTCGTGGAAGGCCATGGTCCGGTAGCCCAGCTGGCTGAACTGGTTTCCAAAACCGAAGGGCATGTAATTTCCTGCGGACTGGGAGTAGCTCCACCCCCGGACTTTGGGATGAGCCCCGTGGTGGTGGTGTACTCCCCATCCGAGGTGGACACCCCCCACAGCGGGGGGTGTAGAAGTGGTCAAACACAAAGCCAGAGTGGGCCATCTCATAGAGCACAGGAGTGCGCTCCGGGTCCATAGCCAGGGTACAGAACCCCTCTGCCACGATCCAGATCAAATTCTTTCCCTGAAAATAGCCCGTCCACTCATTTTTTGCTGTGGGCACCTGCTGGGAAAAATAGGTGTGCATCTGGAGCAGGTCCTCGTCTGTCTCCTCCGCTATCAGCCGGTCGAAATCGATGTCCAAGATGTGATAGTCCGCGGAGGAATACTCCGCGGACTCCACCTCTACCGGCTCACTGGCCGGCCGGTAGAGGTGGAGCGCCTGCCCCTTCCGGAGGCTCTGGTCCTCCGGGGTAATCCCGAAGAGCACTCTGCGCAGCTCCAGCTGGTTCTGGGTCAGCATCCCAAAGTTCTGCACCTCCAGTTCCGGCACCGCCGCCTGGAGATAGATGAAGCGCAGGGACATGGAGCCCCCGCCGCAGCACATCACGATGCCCATGGCAGCCAGCTGGACCACCGCCGCCAGGAGGGCCCACCATGCCCCCATCCTTCTGGACATGGGGCCCTCCTCCGGGATCAGACGCCGGCGGAGGACCACCGCCAGTCCGAAGGGGACCGCCATCATGGCGATGGGGAACCAGTTGAGCAGGATCTCCCCAACCGCCATGTCTCCGAAAGCACCGGCCACCATCCCCATCTTAGTCAGGGAGAAAGCTGTGAGGAAGGTCTTGAACAGGTGATAATAGATGCTCTGGGCTCCCATCCACACGGAGAGCAGCAGGGTCATTGCCAGCAGCAGCACCCGCCCCTTTCGTGGGGCGACCCCGCCACAGCAGTCCCAGCAGGATCGCGATGGGCAGGGTGAACAACAGGGTGAACAGCGCCCCCACCGGCGTGACGGCGTGGAAACAAAACAGCTTCAAAAACAGTTCTTCATAGTAGATGACCCCAGCAAAAAACAGGGACGGGACCAGCAGCCGCCGCCAACGGCTCCATCTGTTCTCCCCCGCCGGGCCCATAGCAGTCATTCTTTCCCAACTCATGTAGACAACCTCCGCTCGCGGGACTCACTTTTGGGAGAGCGCCCTGTCCGTCTCCGCGCCCCCTCTCTCCGGGGGCCGGCGCGGCCTGGCGCATGATTTCCCATTGTACTCAATCCCGCACCCGCTGTCAAATCCCGGAACGTCTCCCCTCTCCCCACGCCCTCCATATTTCCCCTATAAAAAACGGCGGTAATCCTGCACAGCGCTGTCCCTTTTTTTCTTTTTTCTCCCACCCCGCGGTTTTCTGCACAATTTCTTCTCCTTCTTCTTTATTTTTTGTTTATTCTATCTTAATCAAAAAAAGAATTTGATGGAGGATCTTCATTTCTTTCCTCCCTTTTTGAAGAATTTCCTTGCAAAATATGTGGAAATCTGCTATCATGATTTTAACATTTTATTCATAATTTTGGGGTTTATTTGGGCGGGAGCGGGAATCGGTTTCCCCGCTTCTGTTCTGCCTATGGCTCCCCATGGAAATGAGGTCCCCTGTGTCTGAACTGCGCGATACCCTCCTCGCCCGCCTCTCAGGCATACACAGCCTATTTTTGACGTAGAGCCCGTCCAAGACGGCTCCCCCTGAAAAAGCACTGTGCGCCTATCACTCCCGCGGCTATCAGTACGTACTGATCAAAAGGCGGAGCTGTGGGCGGCGGAGACCCACGAATACCTCTACCTATACTCCCTCCCCGGCTGGACTTCACCAGCCTGGTGGAGCTTCAGGCCCGCACGCTGGAGGACGGGATGCCACGCATCCGCCCCCATTCCCAGCATATGTGCACCTATCTGTCGGCCGTGGTCCTGTGTGATCAGGCCGACCCGGACGCTCTGGCCCAGCTTCAAAAGCTGAAGAAGCACCGGGACTTTAAGCTATCGCTCCATGGATGGATGGAGTTTCGTATAGCAGCGGTGGACCTGTCCACCGGCGACATCGCCACGAACCGCAGCGGCAAAGATCTGGGGAAGAGCCTGAGTGGTCTTGTGGCCCGCGAGATCCAGAAATTTAAGTTAAGGAGAGGAGAAACTTAAATGAATGCAGTGTTAGTTCTTTCCATTGGCATTGTCATTCTGATCGTAGGTTACATTTTCTACGGCGGATGGCTGTCCAAACAGTGGGGCGTGGATGACTCCCGCCCGACTCCTGCCCATGAACTGGAAGACGGCATGGACTACTGTCCCGCAAAGGCCCCCGTTCTGATGGGTCACCACTTTTCCTCCATCGCCGGCGCCGGCCCCATCAACGGTCCTATTCAGGCCGCGGTCTTCGGCTGGGTGCCTGTGGTGCTGTGGGTCCTGATCGGCGGCATCTTTTCGGCGCCGTCCATGACTACGGTGCCCTGTTCGCTTCCATCCGCCACAAGGGCCAGTCCATCGGCGAGGTGGTCGCCCTGAACATCGGCGACCGTGCCAAGAAGCTGTTCCTCATCTTCTCCTACCTGACCCTGGTGCTCGTGGTGGCCGCCTTCGCCTCCATCGTGGCCAGCACCTTCCAGGCCACCTATGTGGACGGCGTGCTGGACACCGCCGCCTCTGCCACTAACGCGTCCGTGGCCATGATCTCCCTGCTGTTCATTGTCATGGCCGTCCTTTCGGCTTCTTTGTCTACCGCAAGGGCGCTTCCTGGCCGTGGCCACCATTGCCGGCGTGTGGGCATCGTGGTCTGCCTGCTCGTGGGCCTGAACTGGCACCCCATCTATCTGTCCAACTCCGTGTGGATGTGGATCATCGGCGCCACATTCTGGTGGCCTCCGTGGCCCCCGTGTGGATCCTGCTCCAGCCGCCGTGATTACCTCAGCTCGTTCCTGCTGTACGCGATGATGGTCATCGCGGCTGTGGGCGTCATCGGTGTCATGGGCGGCGCTGCCCACGCTGGATATGCCTGCGTTCACCGGCTTCTATGACAGCCTGTCGCCCACCGGCACCTCCCTTGGCTATGTCTTCCCCGCTCTGTTCGTTACCATTGCCTGCGGCGCCATCTCCGGCTTCCACTCCCTCGTTGGTTCCGGCACGACGGCCAAGCAGCTCAACAATGAGCGGGACGCGAAGCCCATCGCCTACGGCGGCATGCTCATTGAGTGTGCGCTGGCCCGATGGTCTCCCCTGTGTGCTGTGTCCTTCATCTGGCACCGAGTACTAAAGCCGGCGAGATCCGTCACCCCCACCGGTGTTTGCCTCCGGCATTTCCAAGATGGTTGCCACCATCCCCGGCTCCGGCGCACAGGCCACCGTCAGCGCTGATGGTCCTGGCCGTGTCCGTGTTCTGCCTGACCTCTCCTGGACACCGCGACCCGTCTGGCTCGCTACATGTTCCAGGAATTCTGGCTCGAGCCCGGCCAGACCTATAAAGGATGCCACCGGCTTCAAGGCTGTGCTGTGCAACCCCTTCGTGGCCACCGCCATCACCGTGGTCCTGGGCGTCGGTCTGGCATGACTGGCTACTCCAAGATCTGGCCCCTGTTCGGCGCAGCCAACCAGCTGCTGGCCGCTCTGGCTCTGCTGACTGTGTGTGCCTGGCTGGGCAACATCGGCCGCAACAACAAGATGTTCTATATCCCCATGATCTTCATGGGCGGAGCCTGCCAGCATGGTGGTGCTGGAGCTGCTGGCTGGTCCAAGCCTGCCCAGAAGCTGCTCCATGACCGGCTGGGCAAGGCCATAGCCAGAAGCCAGCACACCGAAGATATTTACCACAAACTGGGCCGACGCCAGTTTCGGTTTCGCTGGTAAAGTGTTTGTTGAGAAAAAGCTTACCACGCTGCCCACGATGTAGTTGGCGGCAGAGGAGATCCAGTAGCCCATATCCCCCAGGCGTGGAGCCCGGCCAGGTTATAGAGGCCGAACAATCACGCCGTAGCCCACCAGGGTGTTGACAATGCCACCAGGATGAAGCGGAAAAAGGTGGGGTCAAAGAGTTTTTTCAGCTTGTCCGTCATCGGCCTTACCCCTCGTGCTCGGCCACAATGTACCGGGGCCGGTCCTTGATTTCCTCATAAATTCTGGCGATAGCAGCCGATGATTCCCAGACAGATCATCAGCATGCTGCCGATGAGCAGCTGGAGAGGATGACCGTGGTGAAGCCCTCCAGGGCGTGACCCGGTGAACTTCTGCCACAGGGAATGGATGCCCAGCACCACCGAGCAGAGAAAGACCACCGTGCCCAGCAGGGTGATTAGCTGGGAGGGGGCGGCGGAGAAGGTGGCGACACCGCATATTTGGTCAGGCTGCGGATGGACCACTTGATTCTCCTCCAGCCTGGGCTGGACTTTCAAACCCACCTGGGTGGTCAAAGCCAATCCAGGAGGACAGGGCCCGGAAGAAGGCGTTTTTCTCCCGCATGGCCAGCAGGGTGTCAACCGCCCGGCGGTCCAGAAGCAAAAGTCGGAGGCACGGGACATGTCGATCCCGTGGCGTTGCTGATGAGGAGCAAAGGTCTTGGCGGCAAAGGTGTGGGGATCTCTCTTTCCCTGGCTGGCCTTGATCCCTCCACCACCTGATAGCCCTGTTCCCACAGATGGTACATATCTATAATTTTTCCGGCGGGTGCTGCAAGTCGCAGTCCATCACCGCCGCGCAGTCCCCACGGGCCTGGGCCAGACCGGCGAAGATGGCCGCCTCCTTTGCCAAAGTTCCGGAGAAGCGCACCCCCCGCACCTGGGGAAATGCCGAGGTTTTGGGCCTCATGGCGCTCCAGGTGCCGTCTTTGGAGCCGTCATCAATGAAGATAACCTCATGGCGGATCCCGCCTTTGTCCAAGCAGGCCGAGATGACCTCCGCTGCCCGGGGGATGGAGGCTCCTCGTTATAGGCGGGAGGACGACCGAAAGCAGCGGTTTGCTTTGTTCGTCTCCTGCATAGGCTGTTCATCTCCTGTTTTCATAGGCCAGCTCATAATCGGACTTCCCGGGTGTATTCCTGCCAGCTATCCGTACCACCACCCGGCCGTCCAGCACCTGGACGCTGCCCTGGGCGGGGTAGAGGGGCATGGACCTGGAACCCAGCGGAGTCAGAGATGGCCTCATAGTCTCCTCCGGCTCGACCCACGGGGAAATTGAGCCAGTCGTTCAGGTAGTAGTAGATGCTTTGTTCAGGGGAGTACACCGTGTCCTGGGGAACGCTGTAATGGTCCACCTGGAGGTAGCACAGGGATGTCGGAGCGGATCTGGTCGGCGGAACGGCCTACAATGGCGATCTCCATTCCCGGTTCATACCCCTCACAGCTCTCAATCCGGGCCAAAAGCCAGGTGGCATAGCTCTCTGTAGCCCGGTGGGCCTGGGCGGAGGCGGTGTACAGCAGATTGTTGGTATTCAGGCAGAACAGAAGCAACAAAGCCTGCCACCACCAGGGGGGAGCAACACGCAGCTTCCCACTCATCAGCCCATCCGCCCGGTCAGAGCCAGCAGAACCAGCAGATAGACACACAAAGGCGTACTTCATCAGGGGGGTGGGGGCGGAGTAAGGGCTCAGAACCTGCATAAAGTTCATGCCCAGGAGGGGCCAGCAGCGCCAGGCGCCGATGGGCCGCCACTTCTGAAAAAGCCCCGACGAGGTGAAGACCGTCCACAAGGCCACAAGGAGGCCCAGAACAAGGGGGCCAACAGGTCAGAACCATGAACAGATTGGCAAAGCCATTGGCCGAACCGGGCAGAAGAAAAGGCGATGGCCTGCTTATAGCACTCCACCAGGAGGCTGGGCAGCTGGAGGAGAGGATAGCCCTCCGCGGCGGCGTCCATGCCAAGGTAGGAGAGCAGCTCAGATTTTGACCTTAAGACCAACAAAATCACATAATAGAGTGCTCCCAGCCAGGTAGCCCACCAGCCTGGAAGGCCCAGATTGAGTGTCCCGGAAAGAGCTCTCATGGCGACCAGCGGGACAGGAAATAGCCACCGTGGCATAAGGCTGATGGTGCCCATGGCAGCAGCCGGGCAGGGCCCCAGCAGCCACCGCACTCTCCTTCACAGGCCAGCCACACGGACAGGACGGCCAGGAAGATGTATAGGGAGTATTAAGCCGAAGCGGTAAACATGTAAGAGGAAGGTATATATCCCACACAGGGAACAGGGCCATAGCCGCTCCAGCAAAGGGCAGAAGGTGCAGCTGTTCAGCTAACGGATCCACAGTCAAAGCGGCAGCCAGGGACAAAAGTACTGACCAAAAAACCCAGTGAGGGCGAGCTATCTGGGTGAAGTCATTGAGGGCAGGAGGCATGTGGAGAAGCCACCACCCGGACACGGTCATCTGCAGGTCGAAAGGGCCAACAGCCCGTCAGAGTTGGGGAATCAGATTGGTAAAGGCGTACGGTGGCCCAGATGCCCGGCCAGAAAACAGCCGAAGAAGAGGCAAATCCTGCGGTTCCGGACCGATGGTTTGCATAAACGGATGGTTTTGTCCATGGACGCGTTTTCCTCCTGGGAGTGATGATTTCGGTTCATACCAATGCAGCTTATATTATGGAAACTACCCAGATTTTGCAGAGGAGAGCACAAGGGAGAAACCACTCTGTTATAATAGGTTTAATAAGCAAAAGGCAGAGCCTCATGATGATCGACCAAGGGCCAGTATGCCTACGGGTGATGATTGAGCTAGCTGGCAGGAGGACAGGGTATGTATTTTCTGGGATGTGGCCCTTGCCAGGACATCTCGGAGAAATATCTAGAGCGATTATGAAAAGCTGGTGCAGGAGGGACTGTTGACCGGCCTTGGGGAAGGGGCGGCGGCTATCAGCTGGCCAAACCGGCTGCAGTAGCCGCCGGGGAGATTTTTGGGCCACCGAAAATACAGCGGCCCCGTGTCCTGCAGGGCCACCTGGGTGAGGCAGGGTGCCCCCGGAGAGAATTGCCCTACTCTGCCCATGGCAGGGCTGAACGGACTCATTCAAGACTGCTGACCACTGACCCTGGCCCACCTGGCCCAGAAAGGCCGGGAGCTGGAGGCTGAATCCCCCTCCAGGGCCGGGGGGTGAGAAAAGTTGAAAATGGGTAGGAAATTTCCTCTCTGCGCCGGAGAAAGTTCTGGTATGATACTTCGGAACATGAAGGGGAGGACGCCATGACCAAATTATTCCGCGAAGTTGGGCACATGGTCCGGGTCAGTGTTTCCTTTTTCGTGGAGAGTGACAATCACGTGGTGATTGTCTTTTTATGTGCGTAAGAGAGGGGAGAAATGAAAATGAATCAAAGAGCAAGGCATCTATGATGCCCGGCAGCTGGGCCGGGAAGATGTTCATTCTGGGTGTACAGCACATGTTGCATGTTCAGGGCCCACGGTGCTGGTTCCGCTGCGCAGCCGGGCTTTCCGTGTCGCCACGCTATGTTTGCAGGCCTGGAGCGCTGCTGTTCACCTGCTGACCAAGCGGATGGTGCCCGCCTGGGCTCCTCCTTCGCCTTCATCGGCGGATATGCCGCTGGCCCCATGCTGCAGATGTTGCCCCAACAAGGAGGATGCTGCCCTACGCCTGCTTCGGCGTCATGCTGGGCCTTATGTATCTTGATTGCTGTCGCCCTCTTTAAGATCTTTGGCACCCAAGAAGGTTATGCGCTTTTTTCCCGCCCATTGTCACCGGCCCCGTATCATTTGTATCGGCCTGACCTCAGCTCCACCGCCATCACCTCCTGCCGTGACAACTGGGCCATCGCCCTCATTGCCATCGCCATTGTGGTGGGCTGCAACATCTGGGGCAAAAGGGCATGGTGAAGATTATCCCCATCCTTCTGGGTGTTGTGGGTTCCTATGCAGTGGCCGTTATTTGCCAACTCACCGGCATGCACACTATGGATTCCGCAGAGCTCCAGGCTCTGGCTGACGCCTGGCCTGGATGCCCTTCCAGTTTGAGGATACCCTCTTTGGCCTTTTCAGCCGTCCTGACCTGAGCCACCGGCATGCTCCTCACTTTCCGCGGTGACCATCATGCCTTTGGCCCTGGCCATGGTGGAACACATCGGCGACATGTGCGCCATCTCCTCCCACCTGTGACGCAACCCTTCAGAACCCCGGTTTCCACCGTACCCTCCTGGGTGACGGTCACCTCTCTGGCTCTGTCTTCGGCGCTCCTGCCAACACCACTTACGGCGAAAGAACACCGGCGTGCTGGCCCTCAGGGTCTATGACCCCCAGGTCATCACATGCGGCCGGCCTGGCCATCCTGTTCCCTTCTCTCCCAAGTTTTGCCCGCGCTGGGTTTCCGCCATGCCCACCGCCACCATGGGCGGCGTGTCCATGGTGCTTTTAGTATGATCTCCGCCGTGGGCGTGCGCACCGTGGTGGAGCCAGGTGGGGCTTTTCACCAACAGCCGCAATGTCATTATCGCCGCTCTCATTATGGTGCTGGCCATCGGCATCAATACTCCGGCGCGGTGACCTTCCAGGGCAGAGGCCACTATCAGCCTGTCCCGGTCTGGCTGTGGCCGCTATCACCGGCATTGTCCTCAACGCCATCCTGCCCGGCAGGACTATGAGTTCGGCGCCGAAACGAAAGGGCGACACCGTTAACTTCAAGGTTTGATCAAACAAGTGGTTTCACCACTCGTTTGAGGAGAGCTGCACAAAAACCCGCTTTGTCTGCATGTTTCGTAGACAGCAGGGGCTTTGTTTTATCGAAGACCTTTAAGCAGAGGGAGACGATGGGTCACCTTCCGGTAGATCCAGTAGCACAGGAAGGGGTGTAGCATACCATGCCCGGGCGGCCAGCAGGGGAAGGTACCCGTGATTCCGCGGCTCTGGAGGGAAGGCGGTGATCAGCGTAGAGGAACAGTGGCTTAAATAGACAAGAAGGAACACTCCAGCTTTTCCAGCAGGTTCCTCAGAAGCTTCTGGGGGCGGGTCAGGAACGAGTGGGGCTGAACAAGAGGAATAGACAGGTCAGCGCACAGCTTGATAAGGTCAGATTAAAGATCACTGACTGGTGGCGTACTGCCAGCAGGCCAGTCCCGCGCAGAACACAGCGCCTATTCCGGCCAGCGCCAGGTTCCATCCGCTGCACTGGCAACGGATACGATAGTACCGTCCCGTATGCAGAGCCCGCCGTCCAGAAGATCAGATAGGTGGGGAAGATCCGGTCGTAGGGGAAGGGGGAGCAGGGGGCAGCTGCTGCATAAAGAGGGTCACCAGCAAGCTCAGGCTCATGCCCAAAGGGGGAGAGATGGCGCACCATCCACCGCCACAGGGCATGAGAAGATAAAACCATGACAATCACGATGTAGTAAAAAGGGGAGGACAGGTTCCCAATGAGGCAGGTAGGAAAAATTCTCCCACCTCGCCCCGCACATAGTGGATGTGACTTCAGGTAGTAGATGACCACCCACAGCAGCACATAGGGAGATAGATCTTGCCTTGGACACACGCCCGCAGGCAGTAGCGCCATGGAGTGATCTCCCAGTCCCAAGAGCTTGTCCCACCTGCATGGCCAGTTTGGCCATGATGGTGTAGAGGAACATGGGCACCACAGGCAATAGCCGCCAGGGAGGTGAACAGCTCTCTGCCAGGTGCCGGGGTGGGATTTGGGATGCAGGGGAGCACATGAATGGGATGACAGCCAGGCTGGCCAGGGCGTTCATATAGCTCAATTCTTGTCATCTCATGCCATGGTGGGAACCTCCTTGCTGAACAAAATAAATCTCAACAATGCCATGATGAGATTTTATTCAGGGGAGCAAGTCAACAAAGGGATCAGTTGCCTTCTCCCGGGAAGCAGCAGGGTTCATGAGGATGGCCACAAAGGCGGAACAATGCCGGGGCCGCCGAAATGGCGCTGCACCCACACTGGCAGGCCGGCCTTTTGCCCGCTGTTGGCGCCCCAGACCATGCTTAGACAAGGCCGGGGCGATGGACATGTTCAGGCGGTGAGAGCTCATGGTGATGGAAGCTGGATCGCTCATTACGATGGAGAGAACATAACAGCCGCCGCGCGCCGCCCAGCACGCTCTGGGCATGATGGACACCACCGCTGCCAGCTTGGGCTGGCAATACCGCACCGGGCACAGCACCATAGGCAGGGGCAGTGCGGTTGTTGACAATCTTAGTCATGGTGACCAGGCCCACGTTCTGGCTGAAGGAGGTCTGGGCAGCACACCAAGAGGCGGCAAAGGAGGAACCCAGACCGTCACAGATGATGCCGCCGGACAGGCTCGGTGTCAGTCGCCTCGAGAAGCGCACGCCCTCGGCCAGCACCGGAGATGTCGCCCACAGTCTCCACGGCGGTGAACATGATCATCACGAGGAGAATGGCACGCAGGTCAAACTGGGCTACCGGCAGCAGGGCGGGCACGGAGATCCAGCTGGACTGGGCCACTTTGTCCCAGTTAGGCACGGAAGCGCTTGGTATGCTCCTCCGTCGGCAGTGACCCCGGTGGTGGAAGAAAACAGGGAAGAACGGCGCAGATGATGCGGATGAATGCCGATGAGGGATACTGGGAGGCCAGCCGCTTTGACACATGCTGGGCCAGAACAATGACCACGCTGGCCAGGCGATGAGCAGGTTTTCCATGGGCCATGTTCTTGGCGCTGGTACCGCCATAAGGAGCCAACGCCCACATGATCAGGGGACGGGCCGATGGACCTTCCACAGTGCCGGTGACCACAGCGGGAAGAAGCGGCGCAGAGGCTTTAGAACGCGCCCAGAACCGTCTCAAAGACCACCAAATAGAGGCGCCCGCGGTAGCGCCATAGGGGAACAATGCGCCCCATTACGCCCACCACGCTCTCTGGAATACGCCGATGAAGCCGGGCTTGTACCCATAATAATAGGAACCTGGCCCTTCGACAGGGCCCACAGGCTGCCAGCTGAACCAGGGTGACCAGTCCGGCCACCAGCATGGCATTTTAGCAGCAGAACCTGGATGGCGAAGCAAGTCTTCAACTCCATATAAACCACGGCACACAAAATTGGTGATAATAAGGATGAGAGGTTGGATTGCCCCACGAACATAGCTGGCACATGCCTGAAGCCCAAGTCCTTACCAGAGGCACTTATGAATTCATAGGGGTGGAATGCTGATCAGAACGCTCCATTGTGATCCTTCCTGTCGTCAATAAGATAGGCCCAGGATGACCGGGGCCTTCCCTAATATACCAAAAATTTTGCTTGTTCTGAGATTATTCATCTGTTTTTCGAGGAAAAGAAGGATTCTCCTTTTACTCAAGAAAGCAAAAGATTGCAGGCCCCTTCTTGGAACTTTGACGGGGAAAAGGCCTTAAAGAGGCGTTTTTGGCGGATACCCTTGCCTGGGCGCAGTCTGGCCCGGTAGGGCTGAAGGTGGCTCTTCCCAGCACATGAAAGCCCAGCCCCAGGTTGTCCCCAGGTCAGGGAAAAGCCGCAGTCGTCGGTTTCTTCCAACAGAAAACGGCGTTCTATATTGGTCAAAAACCACTGGATGTGGAAGTTGTGGGGGGGAGCCAGGAGGTAGCTGGAGAGGTATTTTTCATGGACTTCAGCCCGTTCTGGAAGAAGAAGTAGACTAGCAAAGAGGCAGCAGTCTCATGAGATAAGGAACAGCATCTGTTCCAGATAAAGTTCTGGTGATAAAAGCTGTGTTCGTTGGTGCCGAAAAAGTCCATGGCGCGGTCAATGATGTGTTCCCGGATGGGCAGAGGGTAAGGCCCTGCGTCGGCGATGTAGAGGACGTTAAAGGGAGCCCTGGCGTTCAATGACGTCTTTATAGCCCAAAAGCGTTTCAGGGAATTTATCGATGACGATGAGGCAGTCCTCAGCCCCAACAGATCAGATGGTTGTGGAGGAAAAACCAGGCGGTTACATAGCTCTCAGCCACCCTTTCCCCGGGGCTGGCCTGTTGTCCCACTTGGATGCAGTTTCCCGCCAGGGTAGGAGCGCTCAAAGAGGCTGAGAGTCATGGAGGGCAGATCCCGGGAGGGATCCGGTTTATCTATAGAGGCTGGTGTTTACATTTCCCGTCTCCAAAATTCCGTTTCGAATATCGGCCCCTGATAGCCCGCAGGGGCAGCGCAGATGAGCCTCAAGCACATTTTTTGGCTCATGGATACATCTTCCGAAACAGTTCCCTCCGCATCGGGGGCAAAGCAGATGAAGCATGTCCACCGGGACTCCGGTTCTGCGC
>VOFB01001449.1_pt1 | contig 26673 bp, 42 predicted proteins | sample 5384141 | NCBI WGS metagenome assembly VOFB01 (sample SAMN12384721, study PRJNA508395) | human gut metagenome | isolation source: healthy gut A | host: Homo sapiens | reverse complement strand
GGAATGATGGAACAGTTTTAGATAACATAAGGATTCGATCTGAATTAATTCCTAAAATGATAGCTGAAGTGGTTGGAAAAGATACGATAAGTGGTTCGGTGTGTAGAAGTGTTTTTTTTATATGATGCTATAGAGCATATTAAATTTTGTGAAAATATCCATATTCAAGAGGATTTGATTTTCTGCATAGAGGCGTATTCGAAACTTAAAGACATATTAGTTGATAACAATGTTGTTTATCATTATGTAAAACATGGGGTTACAACCACTGAAAAATATAGAGCTAAATTCCTCCAAGAAAGCCTGGACTTAGAAGAAGAAATTATTGAGTCGTTAAAAAAAGCATCTGTTTTTGATAGAGTTACAGAACAATATTGGAATAAAAGAATCACGATGTATTCTTTGTGCGTTTCTAATTTGTTTAGGTATGATGCACCATATGAAGCAAAATATGAAATTGATGGGATTATAGAATCCTTTGCAAAAGATCCGTATATTGGGAAAAAGATATACTGGAAATATTTTGAACGGCGGATGATTCTTCCGTATATTTTATTGAAAATAAAAGCGAAATTCTTATTAAGTGCGATCTATAGTAGAAAAGAAAAAATCAGACAGAAAAAGCTTAGCCTTTAGTGGAGGAATTAAAATGAATGTTAGTATTATACCATTCAAAATGGTTGAATCAATTAAAGACGAGTGGAAAGAGCTTAGCAAAAACCAGACAATTTTTCAATCGTATGAATGGAATGTGAATTATCTGAAAATAAAATGGGGGGAGAGAAACTATATTTGCATTGTTAAAGATGATAATGAAGATGTGGTTGCAATTCTACCTATTACCGCATTCAAGAGAATTAATAAGACAAACATAATTATTTTGGGAAAAATAATTATGTTGATTATGGGGACATAATTTCTAAATCCGTAACAAAAGATATATTAGCGGCTACGGTAGATGCAATAAAGAAAAAGTTTACAAATCCGACTATTGAGTTACAAGGAATAATAGAGAATACAAAATTTCAGAAATTACTAGAAGCAGAAGCGATTATGACAGCTGAATATAAAGCAGTTGCTGTAAGAATTCCGTACAATGCAGATGAATACAATGCGCATCTTACGAAGAGTACCCGTCAAAATCTTAGAACAGCATTAAACAGAATGAATACAGATGGCTTGTCCTATAGATATGAAATTTATGAAGGAACAATTGATAAGGTACTCGCTGAAAAATTAGTGAACTTGCATCTCAAAAGAAATATTGAAAAAAACTTAACGAGTAGTTCAATACATAATTTCCTTTAGAAAAGTTAAGCAAAACTTTGTTGAACGTTACGTAAGTGTGATTCCTGTTTCAATGCGTTCATATAAGGGCTCATGGTATTTGATAGTATATTTAAATGACATAATAGTTGGATATTTATATGGATTGCGAGATAATAATTGTATTCGAGTATTGCAAAACTGTGTCGACTCGGATTACAGAAGCGTATTCTCCAGTTTTTAGAGCTTGCTATGATTTTATCACCAAAGAGGCAATAGAAAATAACTTAGAGTGGCTTGATTTTACAAGTGGCGATGAAGATTACAAATACAAATTAAATGGCAAAGAGATGATTTTATATAGTTATAAAATCGTATGAAATGCAGGTGAGAGTTGTGGATCAGGTTTATACGAATATTAGCAAATGTAGTGGATGTTCGGCGTGTAAGAATGTGTGTCCGTTTTCTGCAATTGTAATGGTTGAGGATAAAAAAGGTTTTTTTATATCCGGTAATTGATAAGAACAAATGTAGAGATTGTGGACTGTGCAAATCAGTATGTCAAACGAATAAGGAGCTTTCAGAAGTAAATGAATCGAGCGTATTCAAGTTTGTGCTGGATGATAATGTGGAAATAAAAAATCTCAGTCAGGTGGAGCTTTTACTGCGTTGTCTAATCAGATCTTGAATGATCAAGGCGTGATATACGGCTGCATATATGATTTGGAAAATCATAGGGCGGTACATGTGAGAACAGACAATGTTAATGGCCGTAACAATATGAGAGGTTCGAAGTATATTCAGAGCGACATTCAGGAAATATATTCGTTAGTTGAAGCTGATCTTAAAGATGATAAACAGGTTATGTTTACAGGAACACCTTGCCAATGCGAGGGTGTTAGTTTGTATTTAGAAAAGAGACATATCAACAAAGAGAACCTTCTGCTTGTTGATATTATTTGCCATGGTGTACCATCTCCAAAATTATGGAGATCTAATATCTCATGGATAGAAAATAAGTATCAAGGTAAAATAGCGGCTGTTAATTTTAGAAATAAGAAATTTGGGTGGAATTCTTATATTGAAACTTACAATATTGGGGATAAAGAATATCAAAGCGAAATCTTCAAAAACATTTTCTACTCGAACGTATGTTTACGCCCTTTCGTGCTATGAATGCGATTATGCGTCTTTGCAGAGAAAAACAGACATTACGATCGGAGACGCTTGAGGTCTGACAATAATTATGTGACCTCTAATATGGGCGGAGAATCATTGATTATAGTTAGTAGTCAAAAAGGGATGAAGGACATCGAAAAATTAAATCAAAGTCAATTAGAAAAAAATAATAATGACTAAAGAATATTTACAGCCAAATCTTGTGCATCCCACGACAACAAAAGAGAACATTGCTTGGTTTTGGAAAGATTATTTTAGGCGGGGCTACAATTATGTCGCTTTTTTCTATGGAAAAACTGGATTTATAAACAAAGCATTTAAAATACTAAGAAGGAAAGTTTTGAAGAGTCATGGATAGGAAAAAAGAGTTGGCAAAAATACCGTAATATTAATGGTCGGAAAAATACTTACACAATTCGTAAGTTTTTTTTTATGTTACCATTATACACTGCGGTTTTAACACCGGGTGAATATGGCCTTGTTGAACTTTTTTAACACGTACTGTACGTTATTATTGCCACTTTTTAATTGGCAATTTGATAGTGGACTTTTTCGCTTTTTACTAGATGTTCGAGACAATAAAGAAGGTCAAAAAAAATAGTATCCTCTGTGTTATCGGTGTGTTTTATACAGGGTGTTATTTATCTTCTCTTTTTCGCCGTTGCACAAAACTTCATCACTGCGGAATATAAGTACTATTTAGCGATAGATGTAGTGTTAAATATATTTTTGAGTGTACTGTTACAGTTTGCTCGTGGTATTGGCAAAACAACAAACTATACTGTGTCAAGTTTTATTTCTGCCACTAGTAATATTGGTTTGAATGTTCTATTTGTTGCTGTCTTAAGACTTGGCGCTGAGGAATGTTTTTTTAGCTACTGTACTCTCAAAAGCAGTTACAATACTCTATATGACAATTTCTCTTAAAGTTGTCAGATATTATGCCGTTCATCTTTTTGATAAATCAGTAATAAAGCAGATTGCAAGATACTCGTTTCCTTTAATTCCAAATCAATTATCATGGTGGGTGGTTGGTGCTTCTGATAGAGTCATAGTTTCAAAGGTTATCGGCGTTGCTGCGAATGGTGTCTATTCGATTGCAAATAAGTTCTCAGGTTTATTTGTTTCATTTTATAACATATTTAATTTGAGCTGGACAGAATCGGTTTCACTCCATTTGGATGAAGAGGATTCTGAAAACTTCCTGACCGAAACAATTAACGATATGTTCAAGTTGTTTACTTGTACCTGTATCGAGATTGTGGCGGTACTACCGTTTGCATTCTTTGTTTTCATCAATAATCAATACGCTGATGCATACAATCATGTGCCAATACTCATGCTTGCGGTTGTATTTCAGATTATAGTTGGATTGTACAGTGTGATTTACGTTGCATTGAAGAAGACGCATGAAATTGCAAAAACATCTTTTTTTTGCCGCGGTAATTAATATATCAACAAATGTTTTGTTGATAAAATTTATTGGTCTTTATGCGGCTTCGGTATCTACTTTTGTAGCTTATTTTTCAATGGCAATATACAGGTATATAGATATAAAGAAATATAAAAAGGTGCCATTAAAGAGGAAGATTGTACTTAAAGAATGTATTATAGGTGCGATTACAATTTTTGCTTATTATTCTGGAAACAGGACAATACAAGTATCGATTCTGATTATTGCATCAGTTCATTTTTTTATAGACAATAGAATTTTTATTCTTTTGCACTAAAAAAGGCAATGAGTATGGGGAAAGGAATTAGAGGAGAGAATGAATAATATAGTTGGAAATTGGCATGTGAAATACAGGGTCAATGGTGGTGTGTGGAAAGATTTGGCATCTGTTGTAGATAAACATTATTGGTACGCAGATCCAATGTTATTTGAGAAAAATGAAAAAAGTATATTTGTTTACAGAGGCATTCGACAAACGAATTCAAAAAGGGAAAACTCGCGGTATCATATCTTACGGATAGTGAAGAATTCTCAAAACCAGAGATAATAATCAATTTGCCATATCATCTATCATATCCATGTGTGTGGGAAGAAGAAGGCAGCGTGTATATGCTACCTGAAACATCACAGAATCGGACACTAGAAATATGGAGATCGAAAGATGATCATCTATTGAAATGGGAACGTGTTGGGTATTTATCAAGAAATGTAAAATACGTTGATTCGACCGTCCTGCGAATTGAAGATAAAACGTATATATTCTGTTATTCCGAGGAAAACCATCATTATGCAACTCATGTGTACAGAATTGAGCCCAAGACCCTTTTTATGGAAGAGGTATTTAAAGAAAGCCATCAAGAAAATATTTTCAGACCAGCGGGGAATTTTTTCAGAAATGATGAAGGCAAACTTATAAGACCATTACAGTATAATAAGAAGTCCTATGGAGAATATATTGAATTTTCCGAGATCGAATCCATAACCCCTCTAAAAGAAAGAATATTTAAAAGGGTGTCTGTGCAAGATCTTCGAAAGCAGATGGGGATAAAAACGGATGCTGAGAATACACATACATACTCAGTTTGTAACACAGTTGAAATATTTGACGTATTGGAAAAGGTACACTCTACCCCTCAAAAAATTCTTTTCTGTATTCGGAAGGCCAGAAATGCTTATTTTAAGTTAAAGCACAAAGAAAAAATCGACGGAATTGAAAAATTGAGGAGAACCAAGAAGAATGATTAAAAATGTAAAAATTAAAATGTTTTTGACTAATACTGTATTCCGTGGATTATCTGCCATAAATCAGATTGTGCCCAAAAATCAGAATTTGGTGTTGTTATATAGTAACATGGGATTCAGAGACAATGTTGCATATATATATGACTATATGATATCTGAGAAATATAACGAAAAGTATCAAATAATACGAAGTCAGAATGAATCATATGGGGAGTTATTCCAACTAATGTGAAAATAGTAAGTAATGTGCGTGCAATAAAGTATTACTTACGTGCAGGACATGTGTTTTATGCATTTGGAAAGTTGCCAATATATCCGGCTAAAAATCAAAAAAGTAGTTCAGATGTGGCATGGGTCACCATTTAAAAGGTGTAGACAAACGACAACTAGTTGAGAATGCTAACAAAAAGAAAAAATCATATTATACAAATGCATTTTCTACTTCCAAGATATTTAATGAATTCTGGAGTAAAGAATTTGATTGCGGAATTGATCGAATCTCAATTTGTGGACATCCAAGAACAGATGTAATGATTAAACCATACAGAAAAAGATGATCTAAATTTAAATGATTTGAAGCTGATTATGTGGATGCCAACATTTAGAAAATCCAAAATACTTGGATACAATGATGTGGATTCAGCGGATGATATTTTGCCTGTAGTGAAAAACGAAGACCTTTATAAATTGAATGAAACGTTGAAACAAAAAGAAATGCCTATTGTGGATAAAACTTCATCCAATGCAGGATCTGGACAGATACAAGGAAGAAGATTTTAGTAATATTATCATTCAAAGCTCGGACAAATTCAATGTGATGGGATTGGATTTATATAGATTGTTGGCCAGTTCAGATGCATTGATTACAGATTATTCTTCTGTATTTTACGATTTTATGCTAATGAATCGTCCAATAGCATTTACTGTTGATGATTACGAAGAGTACAAAGATGGACGAGGTTTTGCAGTGGAGGATCCAGACTATTATCGAACTGGCCCCAAAATTCAAACAATAGAAGACCTATTCTCTTTCATTACACAGGTTAGTAACGGTAAAGATGAATGGCAAGAAAAGAGAGAAAAGGTTAATTCAGAAGTTAACTATTATAAGGATTTTAAGAATTGTAAACGCGCATTAAAAATAGGTGGCGTTGAGTTATAAAGGAGTCCTGCAAATAAAAGTCAATAGTTTTTTCAGAGAAAATCGAAAAAAATACTCGGCAGATAGCCAACAAAAATGTGTATAGCAAACAAGGATTCCTCAAAAATTGAGGTAGCCAAGTGACATGATGAGCATTACGGATTAACTTTCTTCGACTGAATTGTGCTTTCAGCGGAGTTCAAGCACTCCTTGATACGGGCATCGTAAATACACAGGAACATGTTCGCAGCAGCGGTAGTGCAAACGTAGAATGGCTTTCCCTCGTCACGTTTTTTTTAGCATAGAACTGGCATACAGCTTCATTTTCAGGCTTGCATCTAACGTAAGTAGAAACCACTTGAAAGAGAGTTTCTCTCAGTCGGGGTGCCCCACGTTTAGAAGTCGCAACACTGGAAAGCTGCATCTTACCAGAACCAACCACACCCGGATCTACGTCAGCAAAGGCCACAATAAAACTGCGGTGCGGGAAACGGTGTACATCGCCTAATTCAGCCATGAGATGCTGTCCAGTGGACTTTCCAACGCCATACATGGACATAACGGTCTCGTACTCCGGCATTTGCTTGCAGAGATGCTGCGAATAAGAACGGCGGCTGACTGACTCCTTTACGGACGAGTGAATCTAAGCGATATGATGTCAGGCCACTACGTCCTTATTCTACAGCTTAGGCAACAAGTTTGATAGCAACACGACTGGATGCCGTGGGGCTAGGTTGTTTTATTTTGAACTTTATGGTTATGGTAGTTTCTTTAAAAAAGCATTTTTAATGTGAAGTAAAAAGGAGATTAAGCAGTATGGCAAACATTGCAATTATTATCGCTGGTGGTTCAGGTCATCGTATGGGACAAGATATTCCAAAACAGTTCATTAATGTATATGATAAGCCGGTTCTTATTTACACGTTAGAAAGTTTTCAAAAGCATCCTCAAATTGATGCAATTGAAGTTGTTTGCATCGATGGTTGGCATGATATTGTGTGGGCATATGCTAAGCAGTTTAATATTGATAAATTGAAGTGGATTGTATCGGGTGGAAGTACAGGTCAAGAGTCTATTCGAAATGGTGTTTATAACTTAGAGGGTAAAGCAAACCCTGATGACATAGTGATTGTTCACGATGGCATTCGTCCCCTTGTTGAGCCATCTGTTCTTACGGATGTTATTAGCAAGTGCTATCAATATGGAAATGCTGTAACATCTATGCCGTATAATGAGCAGATTTTTGTTGTGGATAAAGAGAATGAAGCCACGACCACGCAGTATATTCCGCGTGAAACACTTCGCCGAGTTTCTACACCGCAGGCTTACAAATTTGATTTAATTGATCGTAAATACCATGAAGCATTTGAAAAAGAAATTGGTATTTATGGGTCATCTTATACCAATACAATGATGGTTGAATTGGGAGAACGCCTTTACTTTGCAGCTGGCTCCGATAAGAATATCAAGTTGACGACTAAAGATGATCTTGAAATGTTCAAAGCATACTTGAAAGCGGACAAGGATAGCTGGTTGAAATAAGGAGAGAGCAATGATAGATAATTCAATTTATAGAGAAGACATTAAATATGTGGCTGATTTAGAATTGCCGTGGGAAAAACTGAGTAATAAAAGTATCTTGATTACCGGAGCCAGCGGATTGATTGGTAGCTTCTTGATTGATGTTTTAATGGAAAAAAACCTGCATGGATTGAATTGCAAGGTATATGCATTGGGACGGAATCTTGACAAGGCAAAGAATAGATTCGAAAGGTATTGGACGTCACCTCTTTTTGAATTTGTGTCACATGATATTAATGAACCGCTTGAATTGGATAATGTTGATCAGGTGGATTTTGTGGTTCATCTCGCAAGTAATACGCATCCGGTGGCATATGCAACAGACCCGATTGGAACTGTGACTGCAAATATTATCGGAACAAATAATCTTCTGAAATTTGCGGTAAAACATCATACAAAACGTTTTGCATTCGCATCCTCAAATGAAATTTATGGTGAAAACAGAGGAGATGTAGAATTCTTTGATGAAAGGTATTGTGGCTACATTGATTCAAATACACTGAGAGCTGGCTATCCAGAAAGCAAACGTTGTGGTGAAGCTTTATGCCAGGCGTATAAAAAACAAGAAAATTTGGATGTCGTTATTCCTAGGTTTACTCGCACTTATGGTCCGACCATGTTGAAAACTGATACAAAAAGCTATTTCACAGTTTATAAAAAAGGCAGTAGACGGCGAAAACATAGTTTTGAAGAGTGCGGGAACACAGTACTACTCTTACACTTATGTGGCAGATGCTGTGACAGGATTTCTAACAGTTCTACTAAAGGGTGAAAGTGGTGAGGCCTACAATATTGCAGACGAAGCGTCTGATATTATGCTGAAAGATCTTGCAAAGATTATTGCTGACTTTGCTGGCAAAGAGGTTGTATTTGAGTTACCTGACGAAACCGAAAAATCTGGATACAGTAAGGCAACAAAGGCCAGACTTGATGGTTCTAAGTTGAAAAAGCTCGGTTGGAAAGCTAGATATGATATTAAGCAAGGCTTGGAAAGAACTATGAAAATGCTGATAGAAATTAACGGGTAAAAAGATTCCTGGGTGTTTGAATATCCACAAATTGGTGTAAATGGGTGCGTTCAGTGTTATCAGTATTTGAAAGTATATCCTTTTAAGATTAAAAAAGCATAGTTGAGGGAAAAAGATGTCAAAATACTTTGGAACCGATGGCTTCCGTGGTGAAGCCGGAATTACATTAACAGCGGACTATGCCTATAAGGTTGGTCGTTTCTTGGGCTGGTATTATAACGCCTTGCGCGAGCGCAACGGTGATACCAACTCTGCTCGTATTGTTATCGGTAAGGATACTCGCCGTAGCTCGTACATGTTCGAGTACAGCCTGGTCGCTGGCTTGACTGCTTCCGGAGCAGATGCCTATCTGCTCCATGTCACCACCACTCCGTCTGTGGCGTACATCGCTCGTGTGGATGACTTTGACTGCGGTATCATGATCTCCGCCAGCCATAATCCATATTATGATAACGGCATCAAGCTGATCGACTGTTACGGGGAGAAGATGCCAGAAGAAACTCTGCTGCTGGTAGAGGATTATATTGACGGCAAACTCCATGTGTTCGACAAGGACTGGCCGGAGCTGCCTTTTTGCGCACCGGGAACACATCGGCTGCACTGTGGACTATGTGGCAGGCCGTAATCGCTATATGGGTTATCTGATCTCGCTGGGCATTTACTCCTTCAAAGGGCGTCAAGGTCGGTCTGGACTGTGCGTATGGAAGCTCTTGGAACATTGCAAAGTCTGTCTTTGATGCTCTCGGCGCAGATACCTATGTTATCAATAACCAGCCAAACGGTTTGAACATTAACCTGAACGCGGGTTCTACCCATATTGAGGGACTGCAGAAGTTCGTTGTAGAGAAAGGGCTGGACGTTGGTTTTGCCTATGACGGCGATGCCGACCGCTGCCTGTGCGTGGATGAGAAGGGGAATGTTGTGACCGGAGACCATATCCTGTACATCTACGGTTGCTACATGAAAGAACGCGGTAAGCTGCTGACCAACACTGTGGTTACGACTGTTATGTCCAACTTTGGTCTGTATAAGGCTTTTGACGAAAAGGGCATCGGCTATGCTAAGACCGCCGTGGGCGACAAGTATGTTTACGAGTACATGGCGAAGAACGGCTGTCGTATCGGCGGCGAGCAGAGCGGACATATTATCTTCTCCAAGTATGCCAGCACGGGTGATGGTATCCTGACGAGTTTGAAAATGATGGAAGTCATGCTGGCTAAAAAGAAGCCGATGAGCGAATTGGCAGCACCACTGAAGATTTATCCGCAGGTACTGGAGAATGTTCGCGTAACGGATAAAAAGGCGGCACAGAACGATGAGGCTGTGCAAACAGCAGTAAAGAAAGTGGCCGAAGGACTGGGAGATACAGGCCGGATTCTGGTTCGTGAATCCGGCACGGAGCCTGTGGTGCGTGTCATGGTGGAAGCACCTGACCACGATACATGCCAGAAGTATGTTGACGAAGTGGTCAATGTGATTTGCAAAAAGGGATATAAGGCATAAAGTCAATGACGACTCTGGCAATTATCCAGAGTCGTTTTGCATAATAGGGAAAGTATAATAGATTAAATAACGGAGGGATAAACCTATGTGTGGAATCGTTGGTTTTACAGGAAATCGACAGGCAGCACCGATCCTGCTGGACGGTCTGTCAAAACTGGAATATAGAGGATATGACTCGGCTGGACTGGCTGTCCGTGACGGAGAAAATCTGGCACAGGTCGTGAAAGCGAAGGGGCGCCTGTCCAATCTGATCGAGAAAACAGATGGCGGCAAGGCATTGAAAGGAACCTGTGGTATTGGTCATACTCGTTGGGCGACCCACGGTGAGCCGAGCCAAACCAATGCACATCCGCATGTTTCAGGTAACTGTACCCGTTCTGGTTCCGGCACAGTGGAGTCTGAGGTCGTTGGCGTACATAACGGCATCATCGAGAACTATACCGAACTGAAAGAAAAGCTGCTGAAGCACGGTTATACATTCTATAGTCAGACGGATACGGAAGTGGTCATCAAGCTGGTGGACTACTATTATAAAAAGTACAACCTCGGTCCTATTGATGCCATCGCTAAGACGATGGTGCGTGTCCGTGGTTCCTACGCTCTTGAGCTGATGTTCCAGGATTATCCGGGCGAGATCTGGGTGGCACGTAAGGATAGCCCGATGATCATCGGCAGTGCGGATGGTGAGACCTATGTGGCTTCGGATGTCCCGGCAATTCTGAAATACACTCGCAACGTGTATTACATTGGCAACCTTGAGTTCGCAAAGCTCGTTCCGGGTGAGGCTCACTTTTTATGATCTGAATGGTGATGAAATCGAGAAGCAGACCACCGAGATCAAGTGGGATGCAGAAGCAGCTGAAAAAGGCGGCTTTGAGCATTTCATGATGAAAGAAATCCATGAGCAGCCGAAAGCTGTTCAGGATACCCTTAACTCTGTGATCAAGAACGGCGCTATCGACCTATCCAGTGTGAAAATCACCGAGGACGAAATTAAAAACTTTGAGCAAATCTATATTGTTGCCTGTGGCTCTGCATGGCATGTGGGCATGGCTGCTCAGTATGTGTTGGAAGATATAGCGGATATCCCAGTGCGTGTGGAACTCGCATCTGAGTTCCGTTATCGGAAGATGCCGCTCAATCAGAAAGCACTGGTAATCGTTGTCAGCCAGTCTGGCGAGACAGCAGATACATTGGCTGCACTGCGACTTGCAAAAAGAAAAAGGCATAACCACAATGGCAATCGTCAATGTGGTAGGCAGCAGTATTGCCCGTGAAGCGGACAAAGTGTTCTACACCCTTGCCGGTCCAGAAATCTCTGTTGCAACGACCAAGGCATACAGCGCACAATTGGCGGCTATGTACTGTCTGGCGGTTCAGTTTGCAAAGGTCAGAGGAAAAATTATGGAGGAGCAGTATAGCTACTATATCTCTGAACTGTTGACTCTCCCGGAGAAGATGCAGAAGACTCTTGAAGATAAGGAGCGCATTCAGTGGTTCGCAGCAAAGTATGCCAATGCACATGATGTGTTCTTCGTAGGCCGTGGCATTGACTATGCTGTCTGCTTGGAAGGAAGTCTGAAGCTGAAAGAAATCAGCTACATCCACTCCGAAGCATATGCAGCTGGCGAACTGAAGCACGGAACCATCAGTCTGATTGAGCAGGGAACATTGGTCATTGGTGTACTGACCCAGAGTAAACTCTACGAGAAGACTATCAGCAATATGTTGGAGTGCAAGAGCCGTGGTGCCTATCTGATGGGGCTCACTACTTATGGCAAGTATGAAATCGAAGATCAGGTAAACTTCACAGTTTATGTTCCAAAGGTGGACGAGCATTTTGTTGGTAGCCTGGCAGTGATTCCGTTGCAGCTACTCGGCTACTATGTGTCTGTAGCCAAGGGCCTGGATGTGGATAAGCCAAGAAATCTGGCGAAGAGTGTGACAGTAGAATAAAAGTTAGTAAAACGTTACTTATCATGGCAGCCGGTATCGGTAGCCGTTTTGGAACAGGAATCAAACAGTTGGAGCCAGTGGATGATGCTGGACATATCATTATGGATTACCCAATCCATGATGCGATTGAGGTCGGCTTCAATCATGTAGTATTTATCATCCGTAAGGATATTGAGAAAGAGTTCAAAGAGGTCATCGGCGATCGCATTGCATCTATTTGTTCCGCTCACAATGTAACTGTGGAGTATGTTTTCCAGGATATCAACGATATTCCGGGAGAACTTCCGGAAGGCCGTACGAAGCCTTGGGGTACCGGACAGGCTGTGCTTGCGGCAAAGAAGGTTCTCGATACACCGTTTATAGTCATCAATGCAGATGATTACTATGGCAAGGAAGGATTCAAGGCTGTTCATGAGTATCTTGTAAATGGCGGTGATTCCTGCATGGCTGGCTTTGTGCTGAAGAACACTCTGTCCGATAATGGTGGAGTAACCCGTGGCATCTGCAAGATGGATGAGCAGAATAATCTGACTGAGGTTGTGGAGACTAAGAATATTGTAAAGACTGCAACTGGAGCAGAAACAGACGGAGTGGCTGTGGATGTAAATTCTCTGGTTTCCATGAACATGTGGGGATTGACACCTGATTTCCTAGATGTTCTGGAGGAAGGCTTCAAAGAATTCTTTGAGAAAGAAGTTCCGGGCAATCCGCTGAAGGCAGAGTATCTGATTCCCATTTTCATTGGAGAATTACTGGAGCATGGGAAGATATCTGTGAAGGTTCTGAAAACAAATGATACATGGTATGGCATGACCTATCATGAGGATGTCGCAGCAGTAAAGGGCAGCTTCAAGGAGATGCTGGAGAACGGCGTGGATGAGGCTGACTTGTTCAGTGATCTGTAAACGACGATGAAAGAAACGATGGATTTACTCGGAAAGATCCTCACAAACATCTTGACTGCGCTCTACGAGCCGTTCGGCTTCTCACTCCTGCTTTCCTTCCTAGTCATGTTTTTCTACTTGTATGCGTATGAGCCAATACATGCAGGCAAAGGCTGGAAGAATGCCATAGTGACCTGGTATCAGAAGTTTAAAGAAAGCGTGTTCTTCAGAAAACTATTCTTCTTGGCCTTTTTGACTTCACTTATTCTGTTCCGAACCCTGTTAAACCGTCAGCTGTGGATGAATCCTTTATCCGATGTCATGGGCGGCTGGGGCATCTGGGAGACAGTGAACGGCGAACAGAAGCTGACAACGGAGTGTGTCGAGAACATGATCATGATGGTGCCGTTTTCAGCAGTAGTGCTGTGGACATTCGGAGAGAAGATTGGAAGCGGCTGGAAGAAGATACTGTGGTATAGCGGGAAGATAGCATTTATGATAAATATTGAAGGAAAGTGATGCTTATGAAGCAAAGAGTAAAACAAGTTGCAACAACTGAGAGATTAGTGAAAATGAAAAAGATTGTTGCAGTAGTTATTATAATGTTTATTTTTTCGATAATAATTTGGGGGGAAGGAAGTAAATTAGTGTTCTCAAAAATTTGTGAACGAAGAGAAACAGCATGGCCAGATTTGGGAACAGCAGATGATGAGCAGTATGAGTGGCTTACCGAAGCATATAAAATAAAACGAAAAAATAATGAAAGAATTGTTATTATGGCTTCTGATGGAACAAAGCTGGAAGGTCATTATTATGAGAGAAAGAAGAATGCTCCATTGGTGATTTTCTTTCATGGATTTAGAGGTCATAGTTATGTGGATGGTGTGCCGATTTATAAAATTGCGCAGAAAGAAAAATGGAATGTTTTACTTGTCAGTATGCGTGCACATAATGAAAGTGAAGGAAATATTTTTACATTGGGGGTGAAGGAACGTTATGATTGTGTAGATTGGGCTAATTGGGCTGCAAAACATTTTGGAAGAGAAACACCGATATTTCTTATGGGAATTTCAATGGGTGGAGCAGTGGTCACAATGAGTAGTGATTTGGATTTTCCAGATTCTGTTTGTGGAATCATTGAAGATAGTGGATTTACAACGTCAACAAAAATGTTAGAGTTAAATTGTAAGAGCCATTTGCCTAAAGGAATGCCAGTAGAGGTATTCAAAATTTTTGCAGATGTGGGAACAAAGCTTTGGGGAGGATTTAATTTAAAAGAGGCTGATGCTTGTAAGGCGGTATCACAGACAAAAATTCCAATTTTAATTATTCATGGAGACATGGATAACTTAGCACCACTATACATGGCAAAAGAAATTTATAATAGTTGTAAAAGCAGTAAAGAAATTTATATAGTTCATGGTGCAGGACATGCAGAGAATTATAAAAAAGATCCAGAGGGATATGAAAAGATAATAACGACGTTTATTAAAGAAAGAGTGCCATAAACGTAAGCGCTGAATAATCCACCGACTCGCCGAAATAATCAGACTGTGCGATAATACAGGCATAGGGTGGAATTATCTATGCATCTTCGATGTATAAAAGATTAATGGGGTCTGACCCCATAAAGAAATGGACATTCGAAGAAAAGATAGGAATTAGCTGGAAGAAGATCCTGTGGCAAAGCGGGAAGATAGCATTTATCTTTTCGATAAGCATAGAAATGCTGCAATTATTGCTTCGCTTAGAACGTTCCAGCGATCCGACATCTTCTATAACACAGTCGGCGGAGTGCTAGGTGGATTGATGTATTGTGCGGTGGTGAAGGCAAGAAAACGTCTGTAAAAAGGGTTGAAATTGATATACTGGGGAGCGGTAGCTCCCTACGCTGCTCGAAACTTTGCACACCTCTCCGTGGTGAGTAGCAGGCAACGATCTTATGGTCGGTGAAGATGTGAGAAAAATAGCTTGAATAAAACACGTTTCTGTGATAGTGAAAAATATAGAATTGATTTGGTGAGGAATTAGATATGCACATATTAACGAGATTCTTCTCACAGAAAAAATTTTTAGACGCATTCATTTCTGGTAAGCTCTATATGAATACGCTTAATTATTTTTGGAATAACGGTTTCGAAGAACAAAAAAGATATTTTTGAAGGTGTTGTTTGTACGGTCCCAGTGAAAGATTTTAATGGCTTTCCAATGGACTTTCAAGCAGCTCAGGCAAGTGATTATCATTTTAGAGCTGGAAGGATATAAATTTTGTAATGTTCTCTGTTTTTATAAAATAAATTTTCTACTAGAAGATGGGCTTCTTCATTGTGATCTTAATGATGATATGTTGAAATTTGGAGAGTATATTGCTATCATAACAAATGAAAATGAATTCTTAAGGCGTATTGAAGCGGCTGTAAAAAAGAAGCCATTATGAGGTTTTATGTGGAGATGTTCACTATCATCTCCAGATGTTAAACGGCAAACAAAGCAAAGAGGGACCTCGTATGTATCTGGCAGTAAAAGATCGATTCTTTAAAATAGAAGAACTACAAAATAGGGGATTTAACATTAGAAAACGGGATTGTTTTGATAAAGGCATCGAGTACCATAACCAAAATGAATGGCGTGTTGCATTATACCGAGGTGAACAGACTACAGATGCGTATGAACTGGATGTTGGGAATCTATCAGATATTGTTTGCTGTTATCCGGTACGGGACATTCAAAAAGGTTTAGCTGATTGTATAAATAGAAATGGTGTTAGTGATACTGTGGGGTGGCATGGAACTATCGGGAGACGAGAGATGCGAGAGTTGTTTACAATTTAGGTAATAATAACACGACAATGTTTTCTATTATTGGCTGATTAAAGAGGCTCTATGGAGCAGGAATACGAATGGTATCTCTGCCTGTCACAAAGTGCTAGACTTAAACCACTATAAAAGGAAAGAGGTTATCACGATGTCCAGAACGAAAGGTAGCAAAAACCGTCCTAAAACCAATATCACCAAAGACTATGCATCCCAGATCGTAGAGAAGCAGGAGGCTCTTGCGTCTCTGAATACTGAGATTGCATCCATCCAGAAAGCGATTGAAGAGCAGAAGAACACACTGAAAGAGAAAAAGTCTGCTCTGAAGAAGGCCGAAAAAGAAGTGGCATCTCTGGAAGCAAAGAAGGAAAAGGCAGATGCGAACGCCGCTGAAGAAGCTAAGAAGGCTGAAGCCGAAGCAGTGCTGAAGAAGCTGCTGGCCAGCGGTATGAGCGCGGACGAGATTCTGGAAAAGCTGAAATAAACAAGAAAACCATTAACAAAAATAAATGCCGTGTGGACAAACTGAACTCCAGGAGTTCACTCGGTATTTTTTGAAGGTTGATATATAGTTTGTAACGAAAATAGAAGAAAGGGAGCGTAAGCAAAATGAATTTATCAAAAATACACCACATTGCAATCATCGTATCTGACTACGAAGCCGCAAAGGATTTCTATGTGAACAAGCTGGGCTTCTCTGTCATCAGGGAGAACTATCGCCCGGAATGCAAGGATTGGAAGCTGGATCTGCGTGTCAATGAACATACGGAACTGGAGATTTTCGCTGAGGAAAACCCGCCGAAGCGTGTGAACCGCCCAGAGGCCTGTGGACTACGTCACCTTGCGTTCTGTGTAGAGAGCGTGGAGCAGACAGTGAATGAACTGGCGGAGGTAGGCATTGAATGTGAGCCGATTCGGGTTGACGATTATACTGGAAAGAAGATGACTTTCTTCCATGACCCGGACGGACTGCCACTGGAACTGCATGAGTAAAATGAAGAAAACAAGAAAACCAGGCGGTGGCCGGAAGAAGCTGAAGCCGGAGTATGATGCAGGGAAGAATCTGAAAGAGCAGATGGAAAGTGCTGTGGCGCTTTATGATTCTGAGATGTCCTTGCAGGCCATCGCCGATGCTCTGAACCTAAATCTCATCAAGGTACGGAAGCTGCTCATCACGGCAGGTGTGTATGAATCAGAAGTGGCGGAGAAGGTACAGGACACGTTTGAGAGGTATCGAAAAACGCAGGACTATAAAACTTCCATTCTCTCAACGGCAACAGTCCTTGGCCTATCCAAAGCCTCCGTCACATCGTACCTGCCTTATGAAAAAGGCGTGTATTTTCCAAACACAGCAGATAAAGAGAAAATCAGCGTAGGAGCAGAGCGGCAGCGGAGATACAGAACGGTAAGAAAACTGAGAACCGAGCCGACAGAAGAGCATCTGTGGGAAGTGGTTCTTCTTTATGCAGGTGTGCGTTTCAAAACGTACTCAGGTTTACCTTTTACCTATGAAATACGAAAGGGCCGGAATGGGCAATACACTAAGGAACTGTGGATTGATCGCAGAGAGAATAGTAAAAGCCTGGCGTGGAGTTCCGTGCTGCTGGCTCTGGGCCATATTAAAAAGGTAGGAGAAATAGTTGAACGTCCTAAAGCGCTGGGCGATATCCGGGGTGTGACCTATATATACGGAATGTTCTATCGGTTCGGACTGATCAACGTGCCGGATGAAGCAAAAAGAAAAGATGAAGAAAGCATTCGGCAAATCGTTCTGACACGGATGCCGCAGAGGGGTGGGAAAGAAGCATTACCCAATGTTTGAGGTCATTGCGTGACCCGGAGATTACACAAAAATCCGCCTGCAGAATGAACCACAGGCGGCTGAAATCACATTATAGTTTATTCAAAAAGTCTTCCAAAACACGGTTCCACTTTTCGGGGTACTCATAGAACATCAGGTGACCACCCATGACGTAGGTGTCGTAACCGGGAAGCTGTGCTTCGACAAAGGGCTTTGCAATGTCCTGCCAGTGTTCTGCAATGAACATCAGGCTGGGCAGAGTGGCACCGATGTCTTTTGCGGTCTCCAGATAGTTGGAGAACACAGCGTCGCAGAACAGCTGACGGCAAATCCAGTATGGTGTGCGGCCGGAAATATCCAGCAGATACTCCAGCTCATCAGGCTTCATCTTATGCTGGATCATGACGCCAGTCGCATACTCGCTAAAAAACTCACGGCATCCCTGAGAAGAGGTCAGCACCTGCGTGGCGACCTGAGACAGCTCTTCAATCGTGCCCTCAGTCCACCACTTCGGGTCAGGGGAGAGCGGGAGCGGAGACATATCGATAGTCACAACGCCGCGCAGCTTGTCTTTGCCGAACTGCTGCACGTAGCTCCATGTGTCAAGGTTGCCCGTGCTCCAGCCAATCAGGACAATATCTTTGAGACCCAATGCATCAATCAGACCTGCTACATCGCGGCCGTGAGTCAGGTAGTCGTTGCCATCCACGGTTTTGGCAGAATAGCCTTGGCCGCGAGGATCGATAGCAATGACACGATACTCAGAGGAGAAATACTCCAGTTGGTTCTTGAAAAATCTCACCAGAGAAGGTCAGGCCGGGAATGAAGACCAACGGTTTACCTTCGCCTTTTTCCAAGATATGTAACTCCACACCAGGGGCCACAGTGACATACTTGCTTTCAATACGATCTTTTGCCATGAGAAAACCTCCCAACAAAACCTATAAATCGAATTGGCTTGTCTGAATTATATATCTGGAAAAAGAGAAAAGCAATAGCTTGATAGAAGCTGCACTGCTGTAATCTACAAAAATTTTCAGTGCATGAATATCAGTAACAGTTACACAATGTTAAAATAGTAAGATGTCCATGTTGGGCAGACACGAAATTTGTCTGCTGCAAGATTTTTGATTTATAAGATATCTCTATGGATGACGGTAAGGTTCGATTTTGAACTTTGCCGTTTTTCGTTTTGTCCAAATTTGTGAAAATTTCAAAACTGTATTCCAAAACAGCTCTGCGGATTCCTATTAGTGTAGGGGCTTTCAAAATCTTTTGTGAAAAGGCTTTCCTCTAGTTTTATGAGTGGAAAATGAACAAAATCTATATTCTAAAATTGGGCAGTTCAACAAAATTTGAAAAACTGGTTGCCAAAAATCCATTTTAGATTGTTATAGGTAGAGGGGAACGTTGGAAAAATGAATTTTCTTTGAACTTTTAAAAGACCCGGTTTAAAAACACCCCTTAAAGTTTGTATAGGGTATAGGAATTGTTTTCAAAAGTAAGCCAATTCGCTACGGCATCACTTCTGAAAATCCCTAATTCCTTACAAAGTCACATCGCACCTTGAAAATTTCATGAGCCACCCCAGCAGGATACCTCTGGTACTGAATGTGCATTCTGCGCGTCTTACTAGAAAATACGCCGGAGAAAATCGGGCAGGAACGGGCCGGGACAGAGTGGACGGTAGTTAAGAGCAAGATTCGCCTTTGTATACGAAACCGCTCCTACGGGCGATTTTTCTACGGCGGCATCTTGATGGGGATTGTGCTCCCCATACCCTCACATCGTGCAAAATCACATGATTTTGCCTGTTGGTGGCCTGCTGCAGCAGATCACAGCCGGAGTGCAGATGCACTGCCGGGAAAATCAAATTCTTGATTTTGGAAAGGAGACCCCATGCCACGAACGAAGAAAAAAGTGAAACCTATCGTAAAAACAAAAAGTAATCTCCGCACGAGTTACAGAAGTAGTATATGAACTTTTACACCAGCAGGCCGAAGATGCCGGAATGACCCTCTCTGAATTTGCAGCGCAGATGCTGACGAAAGGCCATGTGAATACCTCGTATGTGTTCTATGTCCACCCGGACGAAATTGAAGCCATCACACGGGGTTTGCCGCCATCGGGAACAACCTTGAACCAGATCGCAGCGTTCTTCAACAGTGGAGGCCTTCCATCACATGTTATGCGTGAAAACATCAACCACGCGATTTCCTGCATTTTTGAAATGCGGGAGCAGGTCACAGAAATGGCAGGAAAGAACTATGGCAATCTTAAAGCATATCGCAAGTAAAAGTTCCAATTATGGTGCTGCACTGGAATATCTGATTTTTAAGCATGACGAGCTTCGGAAAACTCCGATCCTTGACCAGAACGGAAATCGTATCATGCGAGATGAGTTTTATCTGGACGGTCTGAACTGTGAACCCTATTCCTTTGATGCGGCCTGCCAGCAGTTGAACCGCGAGTACCAGAAAAACAAAAACAAGAATGAAATCAAAAGCCACCATTACATCATCAGCTTTGATCCACGGGACAGCACAGAAAATTGTTTGACGGGAAAACGGGCACAGGAGCTTGGGCTGGAATACGCAAAAGCAAATTTTCCGGGGCATCAGGCATTGGTCTGTACGCACATGGACGGTCACAATGGCAGCGGCAACATTCATGTACATATCGTAATCAACAGCTTGCGAAAATTGGATGTGCCCCAGCAGCCTTTCATGGAGCGACCAATCGACTGCAAGGCAGGGTACAAGCACCATGTGACGAACGGGTACCTGAAACACCTGCAGAAATCACTCATGGATTTGTGCCGCCGCGAATTTCTGCATCAGATCGATTTACTGTCACCATCCAGAACGGGTGTGACCGAAGCGGAGTATTGGGCACAGCGGCGGCTGGATGAGAAAAACAGAAAATCGAAACGGAAGGATTTACGCCCAATCCGACAAAGTTTCAAACACAGAAGCAGCTTATCCGGGATGCCGTTGCCGCTGCTCGTGAGAAAGCAATCTCGTATGAAGATTTTCAAGACATCCTGCAGGATGAATACAACATTTTGTCAAAACCCAACGTGGGCGTTATAGCTATCTGCCGCCGGAACGGAACAAGTTCATATCGGAGCGTTCTCTGGGAGAAAGCTGCAAAAGAGAATGTCTGGAAGGATTCTTTGTTCAGAACGCCAAAAAGAATCTGCGGTACAAGGAAGAACCCATACTGATCTTTACGACCAGAACCAGATTGCGGCTCGTTGTGGACCTGCAGGAGAATGTCAAGGCCCAGGAAAAATCTGGCCTATGCGCTAAAGGTCAAAATCAGCAATTTGCAGAAAATGGCCGAAACGCTGGTATGGGTGCAGGAAAACAACATCAACGACCTGACGGAACTGAACGATCTGTGTAAGACAGCGCAGGCCAATGCGCAGGCAGCGTATGAAATCCGACCTTGCATGGAAACGCGAGTGGGAGGCCAAAGTCCGCGAAAAGTCAAGGCAGGAGCAGGCTCGACAGGAACAGCGAGAGCGTCAACCGAAACGCAAGAAGCGCAGCTATGATATGAGCCTGTAAGCAGCAGGGTCTTCCACCCCGCACCCCGGAACCCTGCCGATGCGTAAGCCCACAGGTGGCTTTCCCATTCGGCAGGAACTTTTGAAAACGATTAGGAGGAAGTTTGAGTAAAGAGTACATCAAGGCACAAACCCCACTACCCGCTTATTTCCCTTATCCGAAATTTCTGCTGCAGATGAGCCTTTCCCATACGGCACGATCTATTCCAATCGAATCGTTTTTAATTGGCTGTACTCTTTCCATATGCCACTGTTCTTTTTGGCAGCAGGTTGGGTATATGGAAAGAATATGCTCCAGATCAAGCGTGGTGGCTGTGAAGATTATATTTCTGCTGAATCTCTGGTGGAGTGTATTCACGGCCTTCCCGTGAAGAGTATCGAATTTTTCACAGCAGAGAACCAACGGAAAGAAGCCTGAAGCAGAGTGCTTCATCGACACTGAAAGCGCAGAGGTGGAATCTTAGGCGGCACCTGGTTAGCCGACCAGCTCCATCAGATGTTCTTTTGGGTCTACAATATAATATCTGTTTGTTTAGAGCGATACCGTAGCAATATGTGATATTGGCCGGAACAGAATGAATGAATGCAGCGCAGTAGTGCGCCTGTGAGTAACTCATCCTGTTCCGGTTTTTTTAATTTTTTTTCAAAAACACCTTGCGAAATGCCCTTCCAGCAATTCTATATATGAGAGACTAAACATCACACCTTAAAAGTGAATCATGAAATAGCGATGCAGTAGGAGAAGTCTTAGACTTCCCGTTCAAAAAAAAACGGGTAAGTCTGGGACAACTTTGCTGCATTTTTTTGTTTCAGACCGCGCTGGAACGGCAGGAAGAAAAGCTGAGTGCAAAAAGGTAGAAATCGTAAAACTTCGTGTTGCACTGTATGAGCAGTATGCCGATGGAAACATGAGTAAGGAAGAATTCATCAGGCAGAGAGATCCTATAGAGCACAGGAAGATGAACGGATGGAGCAGATTCAACGGCTTCGTACCGAGAAAAATCAAGTTTTCCAGCTTGTGAAGAAAGATACGGATAATTTGCAAGCCGTGATTGACTACTACAATAACCCCCGTTACCAGCACTGTCTGTTCATCCAGACGCCGATGCAGGCTCATGTCAGTGCCATGAACCGAGTTGCTTGATACCGATTTGCACAAAAATTCGCCGTTTCCTTGTGGAAACGGCGAACATAAATCTTATATTATTTTTTCTGTCTACTTGACGGAGTGCACTTCACAACTCAATCGCTGGTTTTCCGGGGGCTTACGATTAACACAAACCCAACCTTACATTATTCCGGTTTGACCTGCAGTTCCTGCTCACAGTAAATGCAGCGATACTTGCCATTGGAGCTCAGCTCAAAGATCTGGTCGCACTCTTCCTCAATGGAAGAGATGCAGCGCGGGTTTTTGCACCGCACGATGTTTACCAGGCGCTTGGGGGGCTGGGGTTTCTCTTTCTTGATGGCTTTGCCGTCCTGGATGACGGTCACGCTGATGTTGGGGTCAAGGTAGGCCAGCACATCCAGGTTGAGCCAGGAGGAGTCGCCCTCCACCTTGATGATGTCCTTGCGGCCGCACTCTGTTTTGTGGGGCGGGCGTTCTGGATGAGGGCCACGCTGGCCGTGCGGTTGCCCTTGATGCCCAGCAGGTCCATCAGACCAATGGCGGTGCCGGCCTTGATGTGGTCGATCACAAGGCCATTCTGGATCTCGTCAATGTTCAGCATATCAGTTTTCCTCCTTTGCGTCAGGTGCCTTGGGGTCGTGCAGGCCCAGCATGGTCATGATGAGTGCCATGCGGACATAAACAGCATTCTGCACCTGCTCAAAATAGGCAGCGCGGGGGTCATCATCGACCTCCAGGGTGATCTCGTTCACGCGGGGGAGGGGGTGCAGCACAGCCATATGGGGCTTTGCCAGTGCCATTTTTCTTTGGTCAGGATGTAACTGTTTTTCAGGCGGATGTAATCTTCCTCGTTGAAGAAGCGCTCTTTCTGCACGCGGGTCATGTACAGGATGTCCAGGTCGGCCATGGAATCCTCCAGGCTGCGGGTCTCCTGGTAGGGGATGCCGTTGGCCTCCAGCACGTCCTTGATGATATAATCGGGTACTCGCAGCTCTTCCGGGCTGATGAGCACAAAGCGGATGTTCTTGAAGCGGGCCATGGTCTTGATGAGGGAGTGGACGGGGCGACCAAACTTCAGGTCGCCGCACAGGCCGATGGTCAGGTTGTCCAGCCGGCCCATCCGGCGGCGAATGGTCATCAGGTCGGTGATGGTCTGAGTGGGGTGCTGATGGCCGCCGTCGCCGGCGTTGATGACCGGGATGCGGGAATAACGGCTGGCGCGCAGCGGGGCACCCTCCTTGGGGTGGCGCATGGCGACGATATCGGCGTAGCAGGACACCACACGGATGGTGTCGGCCACGCTCTCGCCCTTTGCTTGCGCTGGAGACGTTCTCACTGGGGAAGCCCAGCACATGGCCGCCCAGGTTCAGCATGGCGGCCTCAAAGGAGAGGCGGGTGCGGGTGGATGGCTCGTAGAACAGGGTGGCAAGTTTTTGTGCTCGGCGACGTTCTGGTAGGCGGCCGGATCGGCGCAGATGCGGTCGGCCAGACTCAACAGATTCATGATTTCTTCCTGGCTGAAGTCTAAAGGATCGATCAGATGACGCATGTTGTTCAGTTCCTCCATCAAAGAAGCTTTCGAAGAATGGAAAAATCGAAGAAGTTGGTGTAGTAGCTCAACGAGCGCATAACCGGATGGCACAGACGGTTGTAGCAGACTTCGTCCAGCAGCAGCATCGCCTCGCCGGGGGCAAGCCGCATGGCTGCCCGGATGGCCTCGTCGCCGCAGCTGGCTTTCAGGTGGGCGACATTGAGGCGATCTGCTGGTGACACTCCCGCCCAGGATCTCGAAGATGTCGCCACTGAGGTCGATCCGGGTGTAATCCCGGCTGCCAAACAGCGCGCGGCAGGTAATCGATGGAGTAGATGACGGGAGTGGTGTCCGCCAGATCCTCTTTTGATGCAGATGACCTCATCCCCCGCCTCGATGCCGAGGTCCCGTGCCAGCTCTTCGCCTGCGCGGGTGGGGTAGATCTGGATGCCGTCTGCATGAGGATAGCTGCCGAAGCTGCGGATCAGAGGATAGTATTCCAGTTTCTGGTCCAGGCGGCTGCGCAGGTTGAGCACGGTGCGGTTGACAACGGTGCCAATGCCGCGCACACGCTCAATGTATCCGGCGCGCTCCATCTCGCTCAGCGCGTCCCGGATCACGGTACGGCTGACACCGAGCTGGGCGGCAAGGTATACCTCCGCAGGCAGGCGGTCGGCGTCCGCATAGCGGCCGGTGCGCAGCTCCTGCAGCAGGGCAGCGACTACGCGGTCGCTGATGACAGCGCCGCCAAGACGGCTGGAAGGCGAAAGGCTGGAATCTTTCATGGTCGTTTTCCTCCGGTACACATGCAGGGTGAGCCCCGCAGAGACTTCAGGAGGCGGGCAGCAGCGCCCAAGAGCGCAGACTGCCAGCATCCCTTCCATCAGTATAACATAAATTGACATTCTTTGAAATGGCATTTATACTGGAATCGCAAAGAAAGTATGATTTTATTTTGGGAGGGATTGCAGAAATGGAACTTTGTCTTCATCAGGTCCGCGGCAGGGCGGCGCGGCTGCCGGTCACGCTCCGGCAGTGTACGCGCGAAGAGGCCGAGACCGTCTACCGGCTCCAGAACGAGGTGCGGGCCATGATGCCGAACCCGGAGCTGTTCATGCCCGATACGCTGGAAAATATCCAGAGCTATCTCGAACACGACCTCTGCCTTGGCGCATGGGACGGCGAGCGGCTGGGGGCCTACTTTATCCTGCGGTACTGCGGGCACAGTGAGCACAACTATGCTGCGTTCATGGGCATTCCGGAGGCCGAGTGGGGAGTACTGGGCCAATGCCGACAGCGTCATCGTCCACCCGGACTGGCGGGGCAATGGCCTGCAGCGCATCCTGCTGGAAGACGCGCTGCCGCTGCTTCGGCCCGGCATCGTGGGCATTGGGGCCACCGTCAGCCCCGGCAACCCCTACAGCCTGAACAACGCCAAAGCCAGCGGCTTTGAGATCGTTTCCCGGCGGGAGATGTACGGTGGGCATGACCGCTATCTGCTGGCAAAACACCTGTAAGGAAATGGAGGAAAATTGTATGAAAATCGTTGTGCTGGACGGCTATACGGAAAACCCCGGCGATTTGAGCTGGAGCGCTCTGGAGCAGCTGGGCGAGCTGGTGGTCTATGACCGCACTTCCTATGAGGAATCGGATCTCGTTGCCGAGCGCATTGGCGACGCCGATGTGGCCATCCTGAACAAGACCCCCATCTCCAAGGCCACCATGGATCAATGCCCCAACCTGAAGCTCATCACGGTGCTGGCCACCGGCTACAACGTGGTGGACGTGGCCTATGCCAAGGAAAAGGGCATCCCCGTGTGCAACGTGCCCAACTACGGCGGCTATCCGTCAGTCAGTTCACCATCGCCCTGATGCTGGAAGCCTGTCTCCACATCGGCCACCATGACCGCACCGTCCACGAGGGCAAATGGCAGAACAGCCCGGACTGGTGCTACTGGGACTACCCTCTCATCGAGTTGGCGGGCAAGACCTTCGGTCTGCTGGGCTGCGGCCGCATCGGCATCCACACCGCCGAGGCCGCCAAGGGACTGGGGATGCACGTCATCGCCTACAACCGCTCCCAGTCGCAGGCCGCTAAGGATCTGGGAGTGGAATTCGTGGATCTGGACGGCCTGTTTGCCCGCTCCGACGTGCTGGCCCTCCAGATGCCCCTGGTGGACTTCAACGCCGGCATCATCAACAAGGAGAACATCGCCAAGATGAAGGACGGCGTGATCATCCTCAACAACAGCCGCGGCCAAATGGTGGTGGAGCAGGACCTGGCCGACGCGCTGAACTCCGGCAAGGTGGCCTGTGCAGGTCTGGACGTAGTGTCCACGGAGCCCATCCGTGCCGACAACCCTCTCCTGAAGGCCAAGAACTGCATCATCACCCCCCACATCTCCTGGGGCTCTCAGAGCAGCCGCCAGCGCATCATGGACTGCACCGTGGAGAACGTCAGGGCGTTCCTGGCGGCCAGCCCCAGAACGTGGTGAACAAGTGATCAGACTCCCTCAAGAAAAGCAGGTGGTGGAGAAATGAAAAAGTGCATCGTTGTGTCGGATTCGTTCAAAGGCACCCTTTCCAGCCAGGAAA
>VOFB01004682.1_pt1 | contig 26683 bp, 37 predicted proteins | sample 5384141 | NCBI WGS metagenome assembly VOFB01 (sample SAMN12384721, study PRJNA508395) | human gut metagenome | isolation source: healthy gut A | host: Homo sapiens | reverse complement strand
GCTGATTGCCGCCAATATCCGTGACGAATAGCGCGGTGATCTGGAAAATCATGTCCTCGCCATCCACAGAGATATAGATATACGGATGCTCCTTTACAAAGTCTGCGTCCATATAACGGTAGAGCTTGGTGAACCGCACACCGTCCGGGTCGCAGTTGCTGGCGGAGTGGCCGAAAATGGTGGTGTTTTTTTGTCCAGCTTATCCCTGCCGCCGATTTCGTTTTCACAATGGGCATAATAGCAGCCCCACATGGCATACTCGCCGTTTTCATCCAGCTTCAGGTAATAGCCGTTGTCCTCCGAATCATTGATTTGTTTCTTGTAGCGAAAAGAGAACAGCGCAGCTTCAGGGCGAATGCCGTCCGCTGCGCTGTCCGATGTTCGCTTATGGGGTCATGCCAGCGGCTTTGATGTTTAGCCGTATGTCAGCCGGTCACTTCTTGCAGCGCCAGAGGAAGGTCACGCCTCGTAGAAGTAGCTGCTCGCCGGAACGTCGATAAATTCGTTCGCCCTTGTAAAACTAACCTCGATGGTGTGGGCACGCTTTTACGTTCTCAAAGGAATAGGACTTCACTGCGCCGATGCTCCTGCCGTCAATTTTGACGTTGAAAACAGCGCAGCCCTTATCCGGGGTGATGGTGAAGGTCTGATCACCACCCTCACGAACGCTGACATTGCCGGAGGGAGAAATGGAGCCGCCAGCCCCGGCAGTTGCCTTGATGGTGTAGTAGCTATAGCCGCTGCTGCTGCCACCACCGCCGCTGGACTTATGATACAGCCTGATCTCGCCGGTCAGGATTGTGTAGTTGGTGTTAGTAGGCGTGAAGCGCCACTTATAGGTCTTGTTCGCTTCGACCTTGGTGCTATCAGGGCAGGACGTTTTTCGCCCTTGTCATCCACCCATTCCAGCTTGCCGTCACTGGGATTCAATGTGCTGCCTTTCGGTGGTCAGCGCCGCGTCCTTCAGCGTCTTGCCGCCGGTGGTGATCCTGGTGTACTTGGGCTTGCCGGTGGGGGTCGCCAGCTTGATCATGAGCACGATCTCCGTCTCGCCAAGCTCCGCGTACATATAGTAGGTTCCGGCGTTCAGCGTCCGCCCTGAATGTTCTCCCACGCTGTGCCGCCGCTGTTGGAATTGGTGGTGCTATAGTAGTAGGTCACGCTTCCGTCGCCCGTCCAGTCTGTCAGGCTTGGTGTGCTGGGCGCCTCGCCGTAAACATAGTCGCCCATGCTGACCTTGCCGTACTGTTGGGGCTTGGCTATGGTAATAGACAGATCCTTCGTACCGCTGCCCACACTGTTTTCCGCCTTGACTGTGAAGGTCGCGGTTCCCACCTGCGCGTGCCGCTGATCTCGCCGGTGGCTTCGTTCAGCGTCAGGCCGGCAGGCAGAGTGCCGTATGTGCCCCATGATGGGCGTGGTGCCGTGGCGCTCAGGGGTCTGGCTGTAAGCCCGCCCACCTGCCATCCGGCAGGCTGGACGTGGTGATGGGGGGGGCGGCGGCAGCATTTTCGCTGCTGATGGTGCAATGCCCGCCTTGCCTCCTCGTGCCGTACAGCGTCACCTTGGGGGGCCTTTGCCGTCAAAGCCCCTCGTCCTCCGGCGGTGCAAGGGTGTAGGGATGACGTGTTGTTGAATAGATGGCGGTAAATCCGTGTTCTCCGCAAGCTGCTTCATGTTTCAGCCCTCGCCCCGTCTGATGGAAAGCCCTGTCGCTTTTTTTCGTTGCCGTCTGAGACGCAGTCCGTCAGCCCCTCGAGCGTCAAAAAAAGCCCATGCTCATAGCAGTATCCAAGATCATACTTGTCGCAGAGCGCGCATTTGCCGTACTCGTCGCTATGGTCAATGGCTTCTGTTGACGGTGCCGCAGATGGTGATGTTTTCGCCGGAATACCGCAGTCAGTTTGTGTGCAGGTCGTAGACATAGTTTGTGCCGTCCTTTTCCTCAAGCCGGAAGGATTCCACCGTGCTGTTCAGAATTTGATCCCAATCTCCGTATTACAGCCGCTCGCGTTTTTCCGATGCCGGAATATAGTCGGTACCAGACCTCAAATTGCCGCCCTTTGGTCACGGTGCTGTTTTCAATAAGATATTTATCTGGCCTCCATGAGAGGTATACCCCGAGCCGATGGCGGGACCGAACTTTAAGTGGAACGGCACCGACCTCCACCCATTGCGCGGATGGCTCGTTCGGCATGAGGAACTTATCGTTGGGAAGACGTAATATCGATGGTCGATAACCGCCGTTGACTGAAGACCACTTCGATTTGGCTTGAATTATAGGTGGTACCGGTGTTCAGGCGGATGATGCTGGTGATCACGATCTCTTCAACGGAAGAATATGCGTCCACGAGCGCCGATGGCCGTCCGTCAACACGGTGCGGTCCGCATTCCAGCCTTTTCAGCCTTTGCGTCATTATCGTGATTGACAGTTTTCGTCCATCGCCCAAATGCCGTAGGTGCCTTGATCGGAACCCGAACGGCGATGTTCTCCGCCGACGCGGCGGGTAAAATGCGGCAGCCTGATCTCGCGGTTTCTCGTTCGAGCTGCTGCTGAGCCCACGGGATCCCATCGGTGAGAACGGAGAGTGTGTCCGTGGGCGCAACGCGGCTTGCGGATGGTGAGCTTCCCACCCGGCGAGTCAGTGTCCCAGCCGATCAGAATCTTTTCTCGCTGAGAGACGGTCGGCGGGCGTCCGAAATGATGAGTTTCCAACGCTTCGCCGGCGGCTACCGCAGGCGCCGTCCTTACTGGAAATGGATTTAATCATCGCACCAGCGTTGATGGTGATGGTCTGCAATCCACTCGCTGCGGAATAGCTGTCCGTAAGCTTCCATGGCGCTCGACTCCAGCGCGGCGGAAAACGCCGAGCTCACCGCCAGTGATGCGAATGTCGCCCTTACTGCGATGCCTGCCGCACCGCCTTTTCCGAGCCGCATGGATGATCCGTAATGGGATCCGGCTCCTCGCAACGCTTGAAGGTATTTTGATGGCGTTATTTTGATCGTGGTCTCCGCCGTCCTGTAGCCGTACTGGTCAGTCGGCGTGAATACCACCGTCACAACGTTCTCGCCCAGCTCGTCAAACCATCCGGGCGTACCCTCCTTGAAGGAGAACGTGCCGGGAACGACGGTATCCGGGATCCCCTTTAACCTTTGCCACGCCGTCCCGCAAGGCGGCGCTTCCCCCGCCTGTGGCTCCCATCTCGAAGATCCGATTGACGATCTCCTGTGGGCGACATGGTATTGTCGGGCAGCGTAAAATCGCCGTTTTCCACCGGAATACAGGCAGCTTTGGCATCTCCGTCTCCACCGGGTCGGCCTGCAGCGTGATCTTTACCACGCCTCTGAGGTCGGCGCCCTCGGGTACGATGAGTACTTTCAAATTCGGCGCGGTTGACCTCGCCGTAGATGGTCTGCTCCTCATAAGAATTGGGGTCGTAGTTTGAATCGTCCCACTTGATGATGCCGGACACATTGCCGTTCAGCCCGCTTCCCTCGTGGTTTGGTTCATCGGCCGCCGCGAAGAAATAGAACGCGTTCGGCAGACCGAGATCTTCAAAGGCTGTTCCGATCTTTTTATTGTCAATATACGATGTATTGGACTTTCCTGAATTTGCGGGGGAATGACGTCCACGTTGACGGTACATTCCGCCGTGCTGAACCATGCAGCCCTCATCGGGGGTGAAGGTGACCTGTCGCCCACCTTTACATCGCCGTGAGTGGCCGTATATTTTTGCACCGGTCCAGCGGGGCGAATTTGGTCACGTTGCCGGTTCCACGTTCGCCAGCCGGCGGGGGGAAAGATACCATTTGTCGGAAAAGTCGAAAAATCGCCGCCGTAGATCGCTCGGAGTAGGTGGGCGGCTCCAGCGTTGGCGTTTGACCCGTCGCCAATAGGCGATTCTTGCGGTTGGCCTTGACCGTGCTTGTCGGCTCCAGTTCGTCCGTTTTCGGCCGCTCCTTTCAACATGCAGCTCGCCGGTAATGATCTGCTCGCTCGCCATATTTGTTCGGGTCATAGGTGGAGCCGTCCCATGTCACGGGGATGATACTGGTCTCGCGCCGGTTTGGTCTCTACAAACCGCCGGAAGTTGAAGCCCCAGATCCTCAAACGCCGTGCCAACGGGGTTGTTAAAGATGATCGCATCGTACGCTTGTGATCCTCGCTTGCCCCGTCAGGTGCCAAAGATACATGCCGCCGGTGATTGTGCGCCTCCGTACCACGTCGGGGGGTAAAGAGATCACCATAGGAGATTCTGCCCGTTGTTCACTATGCCTTCATAAAAACTTGAAGCGGAACGAGCCGGGAACAATGATCGCCCGTAACCTGGCCTTTGCTTCGCCGCCTTCAAGATCCCCGTCAAAGTACTGATCGCCGACATACCCCCAGAAGGGGCAGCGTGGGCGGGGTTGTGATCACCGTTTTGATGGAGCCTCAAAAGCTCTCCGTAAGCCGTATGACAGGTTTCGCAGATGGCCTTCTCCGTGCCGATCACCTTGCCGCCGGAGCAATTGCCTGTTTCGGTATGGCTGCTGTCCGTGTTGCAGGTGCGTGTGTATGCGTTCCGTTGCCGTTGGAGGTCCATTCGCCCCAGCTATGGGTCGTGCGCTTCCCATATGGCGTAGATGGTTGTGCTCATATCCGCCCCATGTACTACCAGTCACTCGGTATAACCGCCGTTTCCGCCATATATCGGCTTACCAGTCCGAGAATTCGAGCACCGCGAACAGCAGCATACACATAGCGCTCAGTCCATATATGCCGCGCCGCTGCCTTCGGCGGGTGTTTTCCCGCACCCGCTGCTTGACGAGTGCGACCCGTCTTGCGGTATCGTACATATTATATACTGGTAAAAAAATCACTTATATAGGTACAAAAAATCGAAAAAACTCACCCAAAACGCAAAATTTTTCAAAAAAATTTGAGAGCCGCCAAAAGCAGCTCTCAGGGAGAGAATGTTCGGTTATTCCATCTGCGACAAGCGGAAAGCGGACAGCTTTCCCGCCGCCACCAGCAGCACCGGCAGGGCGTAAGCGACGTGCTGCGCCGCGCCGCCGTGGGCAATGAGCAGATTATAGATAGCGTGGAAGGTGATGGCCGCGCCCAAGAGGCCGCAGGTGCCTGCGATCTTCAGCCACGTCCGCCGCCATGTGTATGCAAGGCCGCCGCCCACGATCAGACCGCACAGCACGTGCATGGCTCCCGTGCCGAAGCCCCGGAAGAAGATAAAGGAGAAGCGGTCCGCGCCGTTCTGAATGAGATAGCACACGTTTTCAAAGGTGGCAAAGCTCAGGGCGATCGTGATGGCGGCAGGCTTGATTTTATCGCTCTCCGGCTCGAATACCAGAAGATAGAACACCAGCGGCAGCAGCTTCATCATTTCCTCCACCACCGGCGCGATCTCCGCCGTGGCGGCAAGGGCGTCCGCCTGACACACCGCCGCGAGGAAGGTGTTGATATAGGCCGAAAGCAGGCACACCCCCATCCCGGCGATGCAGAACAGGAAGAAGCGGAGCTGCCGCCTGCCCATGCACAGGGCGGCCACCAGCAGGGGGGATACCATGCAGAGGAAGATGTTTTCGATGTAGGTCATGCTTCCACCGCCTTTCTCGCGGCGGGCAGCAGCCCGAAAATGGCAAGCGTCAGCAGCATATCGAACCAGAAGGTGGGGCTTGCCAGAGAAGTATCCGGCCAAAAGCAGCCCACCGTCCAAAGCAGATACTCCGAACCGGCAAAGCACAGCACGCCGATGTGATACCACCGCATATTCCGCGCCGTGCCTGTCTGCGTTTTCGCATAGAGGCAAGCCCCCGAATGGCGCAGAAGGAGAGCCATACCATCATGCCGCACCAGATCAGGTTGGAGAGAATATCCCCGAAAGTGCAGTAGAACACCAGCAGCGGCACGCCGAACGCAGGCGCGAGCCAAGCCCTGCAGCAGCGGAAGCATCGCTCCTCTGCTCCGGCCAGAGTGGCCTGCAAGATCCGCAGGAAGATGAGGCTTGCCACCCAGCCGAACTCCGAGACATAGAAGACGCGGGGCGTGGTATCGAACAGCAGCAGATACAGCGTCCAGTAGAGCGCGCCGAGGGCAAAGCAGCCGTAGAAGCACAGCAGCAGAAATACGCCTGTCTTTCGCTTTTCCGGTAGGCTATGCCGGAAAGCAGTGCGCCAACGAATGTGGTCAGCAGTTGCAGCAGGTTCTCAATCAGCTCCATGTATCCCCTCGCTTTCCTCGTCCTGTCCGTCCTCGCGGCTCATCTGACGCAGCCGGAAGCACAAAACGGTCACGCACACGCCGAGAAGAACGCCAGCAGCCCAATGACGATGTATCCCAAGCAGCGCCGCCGCCATACATACTGGCCGCCGTTTCAAAGCCGGAGTAGTCGCCTGTCTGGATCCGCGCTTGCGGCAATGCCGGGCATGGCAAGGGATGCGCCGATGAGCAGCGCAAGGCACGCCGCCACGGCGGAAGCCATGGTGATCGTATTGCGCCGCAGCCGTTTCTCCCGCTCCATTTGGGCGATGCGCCGCTTCGTCTCCGCGACGCGCTCCTCATGACTCCGCATTTGTGATTCCCTCCCGTTCCAACAGCCTTCGCAGGCTCTCTTTTCCGCGATACACCATGTTGGTGATCTGCTTCACCGTTTTTCCCGTGACCTCCGCCGCCTGCGCGTAGCTCATATCCTCAAAATAGGTGAGATATAAAACCTCCCGATAGTCCGGGTTCATCTCATCTCCATGCAGAAATGCAGAATGCGGTTTCGCTCCTCCGTCCGGATGACCTCCTCCGCCGGTAGCCGTCCGTCCGGCTCGTCTGCAGCGCGTCGAGGCTGAACAGGGGCTTTCGCTTGCTCTTATGGCGCAGCGCCATGTGGCGCGCGGCCTTATAGAGATACGCCTTGAAGCCGCCGTCCCGGATGCGTGGCTTTTTCGTGAACAGATAGGCGAAAACGTCCAGCATCAGCTCCTCCGCCTCGTGAACGTCGTGCAGATAGCCGTCAATATACAGGGTCAGGGGGTCACCGTATTTTTTCATCAGGGCATTGAGCCCTTCGTCATCGCCGCTCAGATATTGGCGGTACAAAGCTCTCGTCGCAGGTCATAGCGTTCACTTCCTTTTTGCGGATGCTTACCATGCAGAGGGGTATCCGTCAGGTGCTTGTCCTGCCGGAATCGCGGCGCTGCCCCTTGAAGCGCGGGTCGGACGGCTTTTCCGCGTTTTCCGCCGCAATTCGGTATCCAAGTTCGCGGCGGCGCCCATGCTGCCGAAGTCTGCACGGCCGATGGTGATGATCCGATTCATATCGTGCTCCTTTCCGACAAAACCTTTTAAAAGTGGGGCAATAATGACAGTACATAAGTGTGAGATGAAATATTATGAAACAATGGGTGAATGCCTGCATTCGCGAGTTTTTAATCCCTTTATTAAATTATATCATGGAATGCGTGTTGATGACAACTGAGATTGCGGAGCATATCAGTAGCATGCACAGCCTGCCCAAGGTGCTTTTTGTTGATGTGAGGTCACACTTCGTCCTTTCTCCTCTGCTCCAAAAGCCAGGCTGTCATGTCCCGCAAAGTCTCCTCCACCGGGCGCGGCTGATATGCAAAGCATTTCGTTGCTACGGCATGGCTGAATTGCCCGTTTGAGGCAAGAACGGAAACGGAATGTGGGGTGAAAACAACGGCTTTCGGTCCTTCAGACTCCGACGTTCGTAGTATGGAGCCGCCAGCTTTGCAAGACCCAAAGGTAAGCAGATGGGTCGATACCGCCGTTTTGCCGCCGTCCCGATAACCTGTAGCATCCTGCGAATTGTGACATAGTGACCGGACAAAATGTAGCCTTTGCCGGGCTCTCCGCTTTCGGAACAGGCGAGAATGCCAGCTGCCACATCCCGCACATCCACAAAGTCATATCCGCCGCGAACGGCTAAAGGCAGCTTCCCGGCAAGAAAGGATTTTGCCATTGAGGTGAAGCTCCCTCCCTGTAAATCGCCCGGTCCGATGATGCCGGAGGGGAATACAATGCTGGCATTCAACCCGCGCTCCGCCGCATCAAAGACCAAGGCTGTTGCAGTTGCCTTGCTCTTGGCGTAATCTCCGTCCACAAGCCCCGGGGAGAATTTGCAATCCTCCGTAATGAGGCAGCCCTTTTGGGCTTTTCCGGTATGGCGTGAACGGAGCTGACATAGATCATTTTGCCCACACCGTGCTCCATACATTGCCGGAGGACTTTCCATGTCCCGCCAACATTGACCTGATAGAGCCTCGGACCGGGTCTGGATGCGACAGAGACTATACCCGCGCAGTGAATCACGCAGGTGCGGCTGTCTGCCCCTGCGAAGAAGTCTGCCAGCGAGCTTTTATCGCACACATCACCGATGTCGGTGGGACCTCCTTCGGAAGCAAGTCGATATAGGGGTCATTGTGCAGCACAAGCGCATACACTTGCGCTCTGCGGCGAACCAGCTCCTCCACAACGGCCCTACCGAGGAAGCCGGTAGCGCCTGTAACAAGATATTTATCAAACATTCAAAAAGCCTCCTCTAAAATAAGCATACAGGTGTTGATTATCTTTCACAAGTACAATATACTTGAAGTGAAAGACAGAAACAATCAGCACTTACCATACGACTGAAGAAAAGCAACACTGTCTGTTGAAGTGTTGATAATCTTTGTAAACTTTTTGGAGGGGCTCTATATGGAAAAGATGGATGCAAGGAAACGCTATACGCAAATGGTGCTCAAGCAGTCTTTTCTTGAAGCTGCTGGAGGAAAACCTGTAAACAGAATTACGGTGAAAGAGGTTTGTGCGCTGGCGCAGCTTAACCGTGCCACCTTCTACGCCCATTACAGCGATTGCTTTGCCCTGATGGAGAGCATTGAGAATGAACTCATCGACGCATTTGAGAAATCCCTTCGCTATGTCAATTCGTTTGATGTGACGGCGCTGATCGAAGCCATCTACGATATGGTCGATCAGAATCAAACGGCGTGCCGCATCCTGATTTTGGGGAATACAAACTCAACGGTCCTCATGCGGATGATTGCCCTGGCCAAGGAGGACAGCATTGCCTACTGGCGGAAAGAGCTGCCCAATGCCAGCGAAACAGATCTTGAGATGATGTATACCCATCTGTCAAATGGTTTGATGCATGTCGTTGTGGAGGGCTATGACAAGTACAGCAAGGATGAGATAATCCGCTTTGTCAGCCGCGTGGTGAAAGCCAGTCTTTCGCTGTTCCGATCGCCCCAAAGACCTCTTGCTTAACATAGACCTTATGCTAGAATGGTATAATAATCTTTGCAAAATAGTCGATGGTCAAAGGAAAGGATGAAGCAGATTATGAAATCATTTCGGCAGACAATACTGGCTATATGTGTTATTCTTATCGCTTCCGCATTCGCGGGCTGCGGTGCGGATACTGATTTGCCAGATAAGCGTCCGGCATTGGAAAAAATTGAATACACGAACCTGAACGACAGTGGATCGAGGGAGCTTTTGCAGGAGCTGCTCTCCGATGCAGGCGTGTCAGATGGGCGTATTCAGGGCTTTTTCCGCCGTGTGGACCACTTTAATGACAGCGTGAAGCAGGAATGGCTTACGGATGGCTTTGAGGAAGCAGGGATGCTGTATACGAAATATGACCCTTATACAATGCAGGACGAATGGACGGCGAAGAACGGGACGTTTCCGGGCTATAACTGCCGGATCACCGCCATGAACTTGTTTGGGGACTTCCTCTCCGTGAGCGCAGACTCTCAAATCAATGCTGGGGAAGATGTGCTGTTTGTGGACGAGGAAACGCTGAAAACAGATCCCGATGCGCTGGACGGAAGCAGCCTTGCAGATTTCCGCGCACTGTATTCCTCCATGAAGGCGGAGGATACCACGGAGATTAAGCGTCATGTACAAACCGTACAAGAGGAATGGGCTTCCCGCGGTGTTATCTTCCGGGAGAATGAAAGAATCCGCCTCATCACGGTTTTTTTCCACGATACGCCGGCCGAGGAGGAATCTCTGCTGTTTGTCGGGCATGTTGGCGTACTTTTGACGGCGAAGGACGGGACGCTGTACTTTGTAGAAAAGGTTGCCTTTCAGGAGCCGTACCGGATGCTGCGATTTGCCAACCGAACGGCACTGAGTGATTATCTTATGGGGAAATATGACACCTCATGGGGACAGGATACGGCGACTCCCTTTATCATGGAGAATGACGAGCTTATGGACGGCTGGCGTCCAAACCCGGATAGCAGAAGCTCCGTGCTCGACTAAGGAATGCGCGTTGCGGCTGCCAATATAAGAAATCCCCGACTCCGATCGGGGATTTCTTATATTATCCTCCGCTGAAGCTGTGGAGAAAAACAGATAAAGCGCATCAACGCTACAAAGTGACTTCAAATCATATGAAGAACGGCACAATGTTTACAGACCTTGATAAATATAAAAAGCAGGAGTTCTTTGATGAGCATCCGGTTGCGCTGCTGATAACACCGGACAAAAATTATAAAGTGGATTTCTTCGCGGGGTATGTTGCCACACCACAGGACGATGCGTGGGAAATTGGTTTTACGGAAGCGGAATTTGAAGTCTGGCTTCAGAATGCAGCTGACCGTTCCTGCTTCACCAGCGAGATTGCACCGATTGCCTCTGATCGTATTCTGACGCTCTCTACCTGTAGCTATGAGTTTGATGATGCCCGTTTTGTGCTGGTAGGAGCGCTTCGATGAAAAAACTTTGTGCCAGAGAAGAAACTACGCCGACCGAGCGTTAGTTGAGAAAAAACGTCAAAGTAATCAGACTAAACCGTAATATTTTCAAAACTCCCTTGAAAAAGTGCCAACTTTTTCGTATAATAAAATTGTCACTTATAAGGAGCAAGGAAGAAGGACTCGGCCTGAAAGTGTATCCGCCCAGCGTTGAGCTTGAAATTGCTGTATAGAGACAGCCCAGGAAAGTGGAAAAACACGATCAGACGCGGAGGCCATTCCTGATGGAAAACTGTTTCCGTCTCTCGGCATATATTTCATCGCAGTTTCTGTTAAGAAGCTCCAAGCGGGAGAATATCCCTGTGTAAAAGGGCTATTTGACGAAAAGTATAACAATAATCCAAAGCATTCATTGATAGAAAGGAGGCTGCTGCCATGCTTATCGTTTTTCGTACCCGGTTCAGCTGGACCGAACGGTCTGCTTGTGCGCTTTTTTTTTTGCACACGAAGTAAGTTTGGAAATCGAGCGCGCGCTCGCCATAATGGAAAAACACGAACCGTGTTGCGATTGTTCTTGTTTACCTATTGAGATCAGGCAGTGAAGGAGGCAGGAGATGTAGGCGGTATCATAACATGAGATGCCTATAGAAAAGACGGCGGTGTTCAGGGTGCTTATCCTTGTTCATTTATTGTTTTCAGAAAACAATAACGACGGGCGCATAGGACGGCACTTTAGAGAATCTCCTCTGTATCAATAAAGAAGGCGGCAAGAGCCCTCCTGCTCCGTTCAAGCCTGTGCTTTCTCGCTCCTTTGAGATAATGAGAATGTGCGGCCGTACAGGATAGAGCAAGGAGGGTTTTTAATGAAAATTGCTATCGGAATGATTGCGCGGAATCTTATATCTGCGCATCCGCTGACAGACTTTCTGGATTATGCCGAAAAGTATGACCACCCGATTGAACGCGTGATTGTCGTATACTCTCATGAGGCTGATCCGGAGGCGATTCAAGAATTGCAGCGCAGGACGAAGGTTTCTCTGATCCGGCTTCAAAGCTACGAAAGGGCGCATATGATTTTGAAGCAGCTCGGCGTTCGCTTCTCATCCATTCAGCAGCTCTTGTTCTGCCGTTGATTGATACGCACGGACTGATTCCCTATGGCTTTAATCGGAATCAGGTGCTGATGGAAGCGCTGTTCACAGGCGTGGACTATCTGATTTTGTGGACTCGGATGTGCAGCCTAGCGTGTTGCATCGAACACCTGACGGAGAGGTTGGGTTTGAGGAGGTAGACTTTATCGGAGCGCATCTATACAGGATGTCTCTGGGGCGACCATCACCAGCAGTGATTACAGCGGATACAACATCCTGCCTCCGGCTTCCTTTGAGGGAATGACAGCCCTGCTATGGGGCCTCCACAAGGAGGATATGGCGGAGTTTTGGCAGAGTAACGAGGTTCACGGCGGGCTTATTGTACAGGAAGCAGGGACACCTGAGCTGCAGCCCACCACAAAGGTTCTGGGTGGAAACATGGGAATCCGCATGAGCGCAGTGACGACACTGCCGCCGGTTTTCTCGCCTTACCATTTTTACAATAAGACTCCGCTCCTCGTCAGAGGTGAGGATACGCTCATCGGACTGGCGGCATCCCGAAGTCAGATCAAATGTCTGGATATCCAAACGCCTATCTTCCATGATACTTATGGGGATTACCCCAAGATTCCTGATCTCAAAAATGACAGCAGTGTTCGGGACAGGCTCTACTATGCCTGTACGGGCTGGATCGGCCGCGATGTGTTTCTCCGCTGGAAGACGGGACATGCGCCCACGGAGTTTTTCGAGAGAGGCCGGAGGCTGTCGGATGGAGCGAAAGCACTGTACCGCTATACAAACGACAGGCGCTTCTTATATCTTCCGGATATCCAGTCCGCGGCGGAAGCGTGGTCGCCGGATATGGTGAAACAGCATCAAAAAAGACGAGGGAGGCATGGACCGAGTTAACAGAAAGGTGGTTTAGACGATGAAAGTATTGCTGATCAATCATTTCCCGCTGGAAGGGTCGGGCAGCGGCACCTACACCAAAAATATTGCCTTTGCATCTGCGCAAGCGCGGGCATGAGGTTGCGGTCATTTTCCTGAGAATCAGCCGGTCCCTATCTTTGCCCGGGTTTCAAATGTATCCGGTGATGTTTTCAGAGGCAAGGCGCAGGAGGACGCGCTCCCCCTTTAATTTCCCTTGCTTCACCACACATCCCCAAAGCCGGATGACATTCGCGGATTTAAGCATCGGACAGATGACACGGTATCTTACCGCCTTCTCCGCTGCCTTTGAGACAGGCATTGCAGGAATTTTGTCCAGATCTTATTCATGCACAGCACGCATGGTGCCTCTCGTGGCTGGCTTCCCTGTGCGGCCTTCCTCTGGTCGTGACCATACATGGGACGGATCTGATGGGGCTGCAAAAGTGGCCTGCCTTTCGGAGCTTTGCCGAGGAGGCCGTCGCGGGAAGCGCGAAGGTGCTTTGCCGTCTCCGCAGACAATCGGAATCTTGCGCTTGAGCAGCTTCCGATGGCGGCGGACAAGCTTCTGTGCTGCCAAACGGCTACAATGAGGATATTTTCTATCGGGAGGATGTGGATAAGGAAGCTCTTTTCAGCTCTCTCGGGCTTCCCTACTGCGGAGAATACATTGTCTTATTTGTCGGGAAGCTGGCGGCCTTCAAGGGCGTGGACACCTTGCTACGTGCGGCGCGCCGCTATGAGTGGCTGGCGGATCGGGAGTTCATCACACTGATTGTCGGCGACGGCGAGGAGCGGGAGAGCTTGTCAGAGCCGCACAAGCGCTTGGCCTGAGGAGAACCTTCTCCCTTGGCAACCAGAAGCAGGACGAGCTGCGGCGGCTCTACAATGCGGCGGATGTTTTTGTAATGCCCTCCCGCCGTGAGCCATTCGGCCTTGTTGCCTTGGAGGCGATGGCCTGCGGACTGCCTGTTGTCGGCTCCAATGAAGGCAGTCTGCCGGAGTTTATTAACAGTCAGGTGGGAACATTGGTCTCTCCGGAGGACGAGGAATCTTTCTGCGCTGCGATTTTGAATGAACTGACGAGGCATCATACAGAGCCGGAGCGGCGTGACATCATCGCACATTATGCCAGCAGCAATTTTGCGCAGGCACAGTTCGTGGCAAAGCTGGAGCAGGTCTACCAACGCGCTGTAAGAGATTTTTCGGGCTAAGGAGGGCGAGCCGTATGAGGAAAACCATGATAATCCCCACCTACTGGTGCCGCAAAACAGGCGACCCTTGGCAGGAGGGCGACGCCGTCTATGACCATCCCACTCCGGTGGATCAGGAGGGAACGCTGGAGCGCACCTTAGTCAGCATGAAGCAGTTCCATGAAAAGACTTCAAGCTGGTGATTCTGATTTATCCGACCACCCCGGAGGTAGAGGCGGCGGCCTATGAGCAGGTGCTCCGTATCGTGGTCCGGGCGCAGCTGAACGCGGAGACATACCTGTTCACTGCGGGAGATTTGCGCGAGATAACTGAAATCTTGAGAAAAGCCGGACTGAACGATCGGGGAGTCCGGCTCCTGTCCATGTTCGGATACTCAAACGTGCGCAATATATGCCTATTGGCCGCCTCTACCCTGACGGCGGACGCTGCTTTCTGCTCATCGACGATGACGAGGTCTTCAGTGCCGGACTTTGTGCCGCGCTCACTGGAGTTTCTGGGCAGAAGAGTTTACGGAGACATCGTGCATGGCGTTGCCGGCTTCTACCTAAACAGCAAGGGCCAATACTACGATGATGTGAGCCCGGAGCCGTGGATGACCTATTGGGACCGCTTCGGCTGCAAGGCGCGCGCCTTTGACCAGATCATCGGCAGCGGGCCGCGGCTCAAGCGCACACCGTTTGCCTTCGGCGGGGCCATGATCCTGCACAGAGAGCTTTTCGAGTGTGTACCCTTTGATCCCCTTTGTAACCCGAGGTGAGGATGTGGATTATCTTATAAACAGTCGGATCTTCGGTTCAGCTTCTTTCTGGATAATACCCTTTCCGTCAGGCATCTGCCGCAGCCCAAGTCCCACCCCCAGTGGAAGCGTCTGCGGGAGGATATTTACCGTTTGTATATCAGCGCGCCAAAATGCAGTCTCAGCACAAAACTGGGAATCTTGTCCATGTCAGTCCAGAGGACTTTGACCCCTATCCCGGGAATTTCTCAAGCCGGATCTGGATGAGAAGATCTATCGAAGCAAAGATGATGCTCTCATCGCAGTACCTTGCAAATAACGATCCTGGATGCCGCTATGGAAGCCATGCGGAACATCTATGTTGCCAAGCATGAATGCCCCGCCCGCCTTTGATGCCTTCCGTGCCTATCTGGACACCCAAACACAATGGGAGAGGTCATCCGCCTTGTACGGCAGGAACGATACGCCGTCCGCGCCGTGCTGGAGAGGCACAATATTTCCGCACCGGAGATTCATCTCGACAAGGAGCACCGCCGAAGACTCACCCGGGATGAGCTTCTGGCTGTATTGGCGAAGCTTCCGATATTTTCTGTTTTACTGAGCAAGAGCATGCGGTTTTCTTTGATTACTGCCATGTAAAAAACCTACTATGAGCATGAAACCGTATTCACCAGCGACGACTACAATGAGGGAGGTCTGTCTTGTTCTCAAGGGCAAGCTCGCGGCTTGTTGCCAACCGGGAAGCAAATAGGCGCTCCGCGCCGCTGGAGATTGCGTATCTCACGCCGGGCGGCTTCCTGGGAGAAAATTGCCTTTTCCACAGTGTGTTCCGTCTCAGCGGGACGGCGGCGGAGTTCACTGAGCCGCTGTGCATCTCCAGAGGGCGGCTGAAGGCTCTGCTGGAGGAGTATCCGCCATCGGCGTCAAGGCGCTCCAGTGCTTCCTCGCCAGCCTGTCCGAGAAGATCATGCGCTCCAACGAGCTGCGGAAGGAAGCGGCAGCGTATGACCATAATGCGGTCAACGGGATTTTGGAGGAATGAAAACAGACGGCTCCGCCCATGGTGAAGTACCGCGCGACCCCGGCCACCGCACCTGAGCGGGCAGCGGGCGCAAGGCATAATATTCAGAAAGAAACGGAGGATTATCAATGACCTGGAGTCAGGAACTCAAACACAATGTTACGGATATCGCGCGGCTGCAAAAGCAGCTTGGACTGAGCGACTCGGAAACAAAACAACTGCAGGAGCTATGCACGCATTTCCCTATGTCCGTTACCCGCTATTACCTGAAGCTGATTGATTGAGCGATCCGTGCGATCCTATTCGGAGGATGTGTATTCCCACCTTTTTTGAGACGGATCAAAGCGGGGCGTTTGATACCAGCGGCGAAGCGAGCAACACCGTATGCGAGGGCGTGCAGCACAAGTACCGAGAAAGCGCGCTGATTCTGACGACCAACCGCTGCGCCATGTATTGCCGCCACTGCTTACGCAAGCGGCTGGTCGGCTCTTCGGACGAAGAAATTGCAAGCGCTTTCACAAAGTAATTGATTATATACATGACCACAAGGAGATTTCCAATGTCATCCTGAGCGGAGGAGATGCGTTAATGCTTCCGACAGAGATGCTCACGCTATCTGTCCGCCTTTGCGGAGATGGAGCATTTGGATCTTATTCGCATTGCAACGCGAATACCCGTAGTTCTCCTGAGAGGATCACGGAGGATTCGAGTTTCAGGAGGCTCTGCGAGCCTATGGGGAAAGGAAGCAGATATATGTGGTCACGCAGTTCAATCATCCGAGAGAGCTGACGGAGGAATCGGCGGCCGCATTGAGAATACTGCGTGAATGTGGCACTGTAGTGAAAAAATCAGACCGTGCTGCTCAAGGGTGTGAATGACGATGCCGCCGTGCTGGGCTCGCTTCTTCGAAGGCTGACGGCTTGCGGCGCAGTTCCTTACTATGTATTCCAGTGCCGCCCGGTTACCGGCGTCAAAAGCTCCTTCCAAGTTCCGTTTTCCCGGGGCTACGATATTGTGGAGGAAGCAAAGGCCATGCAAAACGGTCAGGGCAAGTGCTTGAAATACTGCATGTCCCATCCGCGTGGGAAGATCGAGATTGCGGGTAAGCTGGAGGATGGGGCGATGCTCTTCAAGTTTCATCAGGCAAAGCATAACCATGATGCCGGACGGATTTTTTACAAGAAAGCTTCCGAAGGAGGAAACATGGCTTCCGGACAGCCTCTGATGCTTTGGTATCGAGAACCGCCTGAAGCATCTGCCGAGTGAGCTCTCCGGCGGGGCAACACCGTGCTTTTGGTGACGCATGAGCCGCGGTACGCCGACCCGTGCGGAAGGAAAGTTGAAATCAACGATGGGAAGATTTGAACGTTCACCCTGATCAGAGCCGAGAAATCGGGCGAATAAATTTCACAAATGAAACGGAAAGAGGTGCTTAGAATGAAAAAACAAGGGATTGCCATACTCCTTTGCCTGTCGTTGTTAGCAACGGGGCTGCTGGGAGCTGACCGGCTGCGCCGCAAAGGTGCAGGCGGATGATCTGATGAAGGGCATCACGCCGGAGAAGATTTCCGGAAGGGCGGCAGATGACGCCTTCAAAAACGGGGCGGCAGACTTCGCCGTCCGCCTGTTCCAGACCACGTGGGAGGAAGGGAAAAACAGCCTGATTTCGCCGCTGTCGGTCATGCTGGCGCTTTCCATGACCGCAAACGGTGCCAAGGGCGAGACCCTTGCTCAGATGGAAGCCCTGCTGGGCGGGGACATCCCAATCGGTGAACTCAACGAATATCTCCATGCCTATGTCGGCAGTCTGCCATCCAGTGAAAAGGCAAAGCTGACGCTGGCCAATTCCATCTGGTTCAAGGACAGCGGCTTTACGGTGGAAGAGGATTTCCTGCAAAGAAACGCTGACTACTACGGTGCCGCGGCCTATAAGTCTGCCTTTGATGAAAAAACGCTGAGGGATATCAATAGCTGGGTCAAGGAGAATACCGATGGTGTGATTGATAAGATCGTTGACCAGATGGATCCCTATGCCGTTATGTATCTTGTCAATACCGTGCTGTTCGATGCGGAGTGGCAGAATATCTACCGCAAGCATGAGGTGAGAGACGGAACCTTTACTGCTATCGACGGCGCAAAGAGAACCGTCTCCATGATGTACTCGAATGAGAGCCTTTATCTGGACGATGGGAAAGCGACCGGATTTCTCAAGCCCTATAAGAACGGCTACAGCTTCGCCGCGCTCCTCCCGAATGAGGGGTTGCGCTGGATGATTACATCGCTTCCCTGACCGGTGAGGGCTTTCACCACAGTAAAAAATGCGAAGGAAGATCCTGTGGAGGCAGCCATGCCGAAGTTCTCTTTATGACTACGGCATCGAAATGAGCGATGCGCTGAAAGCCCTCGGCATGACCGTACCGTTTGACGCGGCGCTTGCGGATTTTTCCGGCCTTGGGTGCTCCCCTGACGGCAACATTTATATCTGCCGTGTGCTCCACAAGGCATACATTGCCGTGGACGAGAAGGGCACGAAAGCGGGAGCGGCAACCGCGATTGAGGCGCCTGCCGCAGGGGATTTGGGAAGATAGGCGCCGTGTTATCCTCGACCGGCCGTTCATCTATGCTATCATCGATAATGCCGCCGGGCTGCCCATATTCATCGGCGCAGTCACGGACATTCAGAAGTAGTTTAGACTCAAGCGGCAGTCTGTAAGCAAGGAGGCGATATATGTGAAAAAGAAAATAACTGCGGGAGTTCTATTGATCCTGCCGCTGGCAGGAGTTTGTATACAACCCGCCTATGCCAATTCCGCCCAGCGGCATTGGCGCGGCACGGACGGCACGGGCGCGGTCGTGACGGGAGAGGATTGCCCCATTGTGGTGGACAAAGAGCTTTTGACCTTCGATGTGCAGGAATTCCCGGAACAGTATTATCCGGATACGGACAGTTTCCTCGCCTATACCGGGAACGTCACGGCAGAATATATCTTCCGCAATCCCGCCAACTATGCGGTCACGGCCACGCTGGTTTTCCCGTTCGGCACACCTCCCGATTATGGTCACATCCGAAACAATGGGGCAGATGGAGCACTGCATAACCACGATACAGAGTAGTATGGGCTTTCCGTTAACGGCGAAGCCATTGATTGCAAGATTCGCCATACCCTGAGCCCATGGGGTAGTCAGTTCGATTTGGATAAGGATATGTCAAAACTCCACGATGGGTTTCTGGAGGACCCATTCTATACGCCGGATGTAGATGTGGAAATCTTTATTTACAGCCCCAGCGATGTAAATACAGAAGCCTATCCGCAAAGCAACCGCCGCATTCATCCTTTCTGTGGATCCGGCAAAGACCAAGGTATATATGGAAAACCAAAGCGGTGGCAGGTCTGCTGGAAAATGCCGTCCAGATGCAAGGCTGGGTGAATCCGAATGAGCCGTTCACGATTTATGTTATTGGTGAGCCCTTGAAAGAACAACCGAAATGGAAGTTCTATGAAAACGGAGCCTGCGAGAAAGAGATTGGCGGTACTATGATACCCGCTAATATGGCGCCCGCAGAGCCGCTCACACTGAAGGATTTCCTGCTGCAGGAATATGACCCTGATTCCGGCATTTTGGATTACGACTGGTATAATGCCATGGTCACTGCTTTGAACTTCTTTGAATGGGAATATGGAGCAATCCACAGCGAGGAGATCGACTTTAATATTTCAGACCGCTTGATGCGATGGTATGAGTACACCCTCACGCTGGAGCCGGGGCAGACATTGAAAAACGCAGTGACAGCGCCGTTGTATCCCGCCATTGATGCGGGCTATACACCGAACCTCTATTCGTATACCTATCTGCTTTCCCCGGCAAAAACCTGGGCGCAGTTCGGAGAATTGGAAGTTGTGGTAAAAACGCCCTATTACATGACGGAAAGCGGTATTGACGGCTTTACAAAGACGGACGGTGGGTATGCGCTGACCCTGCCGGGTTTGCCGGAGAGGCGAGCTGACCTTTACGCTTTCCGAATCTGATAAGCCTCAGCCCCCGAAGTGGTCGAGCTTGTACATTATGCCGACAGAGTTTATCATTGTAGTGGCGGCAGTGCTTGCCGCCGTTGGCGCAGCCGTATTTCTGCTGAAACCGCAGGAAGAAAAGAACAAAAATAGAGAGAAAGGAAGGTGCGCCATGATGAAACGAAAGGTTTCCGCGATATGGGTGGTCGTTCTTGCGCTGATTGCCATTGCCGCATGTGCGTTTGCGGCGGTGACATATTATCGCTGCGAGAAGCAGCCGGAGCCACAATTTCCGGAGAACGAGCTGCTTCGCATTCTTGACGCGGGAAGCGATGCCGAGGGCGTAGGCTTTGAGGTTGTGCGCATTGGCGGCGGAAGCGTGAATCTCCGGCTCGATCTGCGCTGGAAAAACGATTCCGGCAAGACGATTGTCTACGGGCAGGCGTTTGAGCTGTATCAAATGAAAGACGGTGTATGGCAAAAGGTCACGCCCGCACGGCAGGTTGATTATCACGACATCGGATACAGCATTCCCAGCAGCATGGATAACGAGCTCTCCTATGACCTGACGGCTCCGTATCACCTGATAGCCGGGGAACGATACCGCTTGCAGACGGAGTTCCGGTACGAGGAGGGCACGGAGTATTCCACGCCGATGGCAAACTGGGTAGAGTTTGAAGTAAAAATGAATCTGCCGTATAAGGAGGCACAGCCCTCCGACCCAATCACCATACCGGAGCTTCAGGTGAATGCCATGTCTGGGGCAATGGGTGAAACAGATGAAATCACGGCTTCCCCCTGCGCCTACTACTGGCAGGCCCCGGAACCGAATGAGGATGGAACAATGAACTCCATCATTGGATGCGGGTATGAGATCGGGGAAGAGTCCTCTCTGCCGGAGATAACGGCAGTCACCGAGGGACTGATTTCCCACAGAAAGGCAAACGAAATCTGGTTATATTTCGAGGTGCAGCCGGATACAGTGCGGATACAATGCGTCCCCCAAAACGGCGGCGAGGTTGAGACAATCACAGGCATTCTTCTGTATGACGGAGGATATGCGTTCGATCTGAAAAGCGGCAGCTTTGTTTACCGTGTGATTGCAGAATGGGACAATGGCAACCGTGTGGAATGTGGCTTCATCGGGAAGTGGTTGTGATTCCGCGGCAATCAGAATAAAGGACTGACTATGATAAAGATACTATTGGTAGAAGACGATAAAATTATCGTTGCGAGCTTGAGCGAATATCTGAACAGTGAAGGGTATCTTGTGCGAAGTGTATCCGGGCAGACGGCGGCCATGAAGCTGCTTGCGGAGGAAAAGGTGGATCTTGTGCTGCTAGATGTGTCTCTGGCGGAGGGCAATGGCTTCGCGGCGTGCAGAGCGATCAAATCGGAATTTGACTTGCCCGTTATTTTCCTTACCGCGTCCGGCGACGAGTTCAGCACCGTTACGGGCTTCGATCTGGGCGCCGACGATTACATTCCAAAGCCGTTTCGCCCACGAGAGCTTATCTCCCGCATCCGAAATGTGCTCCGACTCACCGGCAGCATGGGCAAAACGGTGAAGCTCGGTGATGTGGTGGTGGACACCGAAAAGGGCACGGCGATGAAGAACAGCAGGGACCTGTTCCTCTCAGCACTGGAATACCGCCTTCTGCTGTTTTTCATCAACAATCGGGGAATCGTGCTTACCCGTGAGAGGCTTCTTGACGCCATCTGGGATGTTGCCGGCGAGTATGTCAATGACAATACGCTGACGGTGTACATCAAGCGGCTGCGGGAGAAGATTGAGGATGACCCTGCCGACCCGAAGATCATTCTGACGGTTCGCGGGACAGGATATAAGGTGGACGCATGATCAAGCTGCTGAAAAACAAAGAGGTGCGAAAGGCACTGCTGTGGCAGCTGCTGCTCTCCGCAGCCGCCTGCGCCGTCTGCTTTTTCTTCGACATTCGCGCCGGGCTGACAGCCGCAGGGCTTTCTCTGCTCCTTACGCTGGTATTCTGCATCAGCACTTATAAGAGGTATCAGAGGATTTCTTCCCTTGCGGATGATATCAATCAAGTTCTGCACGGCGACAGTTCGATCGATTTTGACAGCTATTCAGAGGGTGAGCTGAGCATCCTCCACAGTGAGATCTATAAGATGACCATACGCCTGCGTGAGCAGCAGCAAACGCTGACAAGGGAAAAGGCATATCTTGCCGATTCCATCGCGGACATCTCTCACCAGATCCGCACGCCCCTGACCTCTATCAATCTGCTGATTGGACTGCTGTCGGAGCCGAAGCTGACCGACGCGCGCAGGCAGCAGCTGATCCATGAGCTCTACGAGCTGCTCTCCCGCATCGACTGGCTGATCACCACACTTCTGAAGATCTCACGGCTGGACGCCGGCACGGTGCAGTTCAAGCAGGAGCAGGTCAGTCTGGAGGAGCTGCTCAAAAGTCCTGTGTGACCCTGCTCATTCCCATGGAGCTGCGCGGGCAGGCGCTGCGTATCCATGCGGACGGGGCTTTCCGGGGAGATCTCTCATGGACGAGCGAGGCCATCGGCAATATTGTGAAGAACTGCATGGAGCACACCCCAGAGGGCGGCAGGATTGAGATCGAGGCGGCCGAAAACGCCCTGTTTTCCGAAATTATAATTAAAGACAACGGCACGGGCATTTCTCCGGAGGATCTGCCCCACATCTTTGAGCGCTTCTATAAGGGCAAGGATTCCGACGGCAAAAGCTTTGGGATTGGGCTTGCGCTGTCGCGCATGATTATAGCTGGGCAAGGGGGAACCGTAAAGGCAGAGAACCGCAAGCCCGTAGGAGCCATGTTCACCATCCGCTTTTATAAGGGAACCGTCTGAAGGTGCCTCCCGATATCCTAGCCACGGCATTGGACTAAACATGTAGTTCATGACACCAGCACTCTTAAATAGAGCTTTTTGTAGGGTTTTTCATGTATATGTGGAGGTACATATATGAGCAAAATCAGCAAGTCCATTGTTATATCCGAGTTCTTATGGCTTCTATTTTTTGCCGTAGTCTTTTTAAAATTTGATTATACGCGGACAACATTAGCCGTAGTTAATGCAATAGTTTGGCTTTGCATCGTACTAGTTTTTTCAATAATTATACTACAATTTCTAACTAGACAAGCATTTACGAAGGTACGGGGCATACTACTAGTGCTGATTTTCTTAATCATAGATCAGGTTATAAAAGCGCTACTATATTTTGCTCCGTCCGAAATCTCCATTCCTGTTATTCCCAATATTCTATCGATCCTCGTAATTCTGAACAAGTACCAGACCTTAGTACTTCAAGCAGCAGATAAATTCGCATCGCCTTATATTGTTGCGTGTGCAAAACTATTGCTGCTTCCCTTCTTTTTGCTATTGCTCTATCTGCTCTCAAAGAGTAAAAATCGTTTTAATTTCAAGACGCCTATCGGCTATGCTGGTGTAACCCTAATTTCCTCGGCAATTTTATCGACGGTCCTAGACAGTTTAATTTATAAGGGAACACCAGACTATTTTTACTTAATTCCCTTTGTATTCATCTGTGGATTTGAAGGATGTATTTGCCTTTTTAGGAGCAGGTTGCATTTTGTCAATCATATCAACAAACGAGAAAAATATGCAGAAGAAAACAACGAACATGGAGGCAAAATGATTTATCAGCAAGACTGGCTCATGCGTCAAATTGAAGCTATGATCCAAGCAATTTTGGCTGTTGCACTTGGGATATCAGCCAACGAACAGACTGCAACTCAAATTGAAGATTCTAGTTATGGGAAAATGCTTGAAAAAATGATTGACGATGGGGACATTTGTGCAGCAGAAGATTTGCTGTTCAATGACTTGATCAGTCGGATTTATCATGGCTTCAGATAGCCCTTGATTTCTATTCAAAGCTAAATAACTGCTCTGATGATTATTTAGCAATGCATGATTTTTCTCGTGAAGAAATTGATCAAGGACTTCGATACATCTGCACGTTGTTTGGTTATGATTTTTTTGTAAGCGATTAGTCCATTATCGATTATTTCGTCAGCTATTCTTTTGTTTTCGAAAGGCACTTTTTCTCCACTTTCGATGATCATTTCGTTAAAAGAGTTTACAAAATATCCGCTGTCACTATTTAACGATGGAATAGTTGTTTTGTTGACCTGGATCATTCCAATTGCTATTACCAGTTACTATCCTACACTATTGTTTTTTTGGGGGATTATTCAATTATAGGGTATTCTGCCAGCACTTGTGCATTTTTTCGTGTCAGGACTAATTCTGTTTCATGAAGGACTTAAAAGGTTAGATGGAATGTCTTCTTAACAATTAGTGAAACTGAAAGGCTTTGGAAGTTGGCAAGCAAGGTCTTTGGAGCCAAAGACAGCAGGCGGAGACTCTGACGAGTCCCCGCCTTTTTTGCTTGATGGGGCGTTCCCCATACCCCCTGTAACACAGATTCCCTGCCTTTGAAAACATTGATTTTACTGACTTTCTTATGTTTTCTTATTAGGAGGCGAGGGACCGGCGGCTCCCTTTTTTACTAAGTGACGGATCCGTCACCTGAAAGTCACCGCCGTGTCACCTTGACAAAATAGAATGGGGGTGTAAAAGCGAAAGGAGTATCCCGATATGGAGATTTTGAGAGTGGAAAACCTGACAAAGGTTTATGGCAAGGGCGAGAACGAGGTGCGGGCGCTGGACGGCGTTTCCTTTTCGGTGGAGAAGGGAGCGTTTGTCGCCGTGATCGGCCCCTCCGGCTCGGGCAAATCCACACTGCTTCACATCCTCGGCGGCGTAGACCGGCCTACGGGCGGCAAGGTATTTATGGACGGCAAGGATGTGTACGCGCAGAACGAGGAACAGCTTGCCATCTTCCGCCGCCGTCAGGTGGGACTGATCTATCAGTTTTACAATCTCATTCCAGTGCTCAATGTAACGGAAAACATCACTCTCCCTGTCCTGATGGACGGGCAGAAGGTCAATCAAAATCGACTGGCTGAGCTGATGACCACTCTGAAGCTTACCGGTCGGGAAAACCATCTGCCGAATCAGCTTTCCGGCGGGCAGCAGCAGCGGGTATCCATCGGTCGGGCTCTGATGAATGCGCCTGCGGTGGTGCTTGCCGATGAGCCCACCGGAAATCTTGACTCCAGAAGCAGCCGGGAGATCGTGGAACTGCTGAAGGTTTCCAACGAAAAATACGGGCAGACCCTCCTTGTCATCACCCACGACGAGAGCATCGCACTGCAGGCGGATCGAATCCTTTCCATTGAGGACGGGAAAATCACCAGAGACGAGGTGATCCGCAGATGAATGTTTTCAACAAGGTAACCTTAGAGAGCCTGAAGAAAAACAGGACGAGAACCATCGTCACGATCATCGGCATTATGCTCTCGGCGGCGATGATCTGCGCGTCCACGACCCTTGTCTCCAGTATGCAGAATTTCGTGCTGCGTTGTGCGATCCACATCGACGGGGACTGGTACGGAGCGGTTTATGACGCCGCATATAAGGACTATGAGGACATCCGCGATTCCGACAGGGTTTCCTCCGCAGCCTACGCGCAGGTTCTGGGTTACGCGAAGATCGACAGTGCCAACGAGCGAAAGCCCTATCTGTATGTGCTTGGCGGCGATGTGGCCTCCGGCTATTTTGAGACAATGCCGGTGCATCTCATTTTAGGTACGCTGCCGAAGGACTCCACGGAAATTATTCTGCCGGAGCACCTGACATCAAACGGCAAGGTGAATTATAAGCTCGGCGACACCGTCACGCTTGACGTGGGGACAGGACACTTGACGGCCGGAGGCTGGGACAGGACACGCCCGTATACACCTATGACAGCGAAACGCAGGTGGAGATTATGAGCGGCGAAAGGCTCGAAAACACCGAACCAAGAACCTACACGGTGGTCGGTATCTATGAAAGGCCTACCTTTGAGGACTATTCCGCGCCCGGTACACAGCGCTTACGGCAGCGGACACCAAATCCGCCGATCAGTCTCTGATCCATTGTTATTTCAAGCTGCACAAGCCCGCCGGGGTGTATGACTTCATGAAGGAAATGGGCTATACGCAAGAGTATCGCTATGCCTACAATACAAAGGTCCTGCTGTATTCCGGCACGGCTCCGTTCGATTCCTTCCTACCGCGTTTTACAGTCTTGCCGCCATCATCATCGCTCTGATCGTGTTCGGCTCTGTATCGCTCATCTATAACGCATTCTCCATTTCTGTTTCGAGCGGACAAGGCAATTCGGCCTGCTGTCCTCGGTGGGCGCCACCAGAAAGCAGCTTCGAAGAATGGTGCTGTTTGAGGCGCTGGCGGTCAGCATTGTCGGCATCCCACTGGGCATTCTGGTGGGTATCGGCGGTATCGGCATAACGCTCCCTCCTGATCGGAGATAAATTTTCTCCCTTGTCCGTGTGGACATTCCCATGCGGCTCTGTGTTTCGTGGCAGGCTCGCGCGACCGCATTGCTTTTACGTGCCTGCCCGGGAAGATCGCGGCCATTGTAATGACCGATAAGCATGACGCCCCAGTTCAAGCCGTCACTCCCGCGACGCAGAAGGTCAGCGAAAACGTTAAAGTTCCTCAAGAGGAGATCGCCGCCGGACGGCTCCCGCCGATCGGCCCGATACAGTCCGGCGTCGGCTCCGTCGGCAACGCGTGTTCTGAGCGTTCTGTCTGCATCCGGCTTCAAGGGACTCACGATGTACACCGAGGTCATGCAGGACGCGGCCTTCTCGCTCATCGACCAGGGCGTTATTGACTTTGTCTCCGCAAGCTCCATCGCGCTTGCCGCCGACAGCCCGAACGCTTCTTTCCCGAGAATATCGACCAGTACCGCGACAAGATGGTCATCCGCCCGCAGGAGATATCCAACCATCCGCGGTCATCCGCCGTCCGGCATCATCGCGCTGAACACGCCCGTCGAGGTCGATATCTACGGCAACGTAGCACT
>VOFB01001553.1_pt1 | contig 26690 bp, 37 predicted proteins | sample 5384141 | NCBI WGS metagenome assembly VOFB01 (sample SAMN12384721, study PRJNA508395) | human gut metagenome | isolation source: healthy gut A | host: Homo sapiens | reverse complement strand
CCGACAGGTCATTTGATTTCGAGCTCACGGTAGAGGCCGCGGCGGGTAAACGCTGCATGCTGAAGTGAAGAACGCCGCAGGAGACGTGTGCGGCGATCCGTTTGAGCTGGCGTTTGACGAGAATGGAAAGGCAACGCATTCGATCAAGGCCGATGAAACGCTGTACGTGTATGGCGTTGCTCCGAATGCCGACTATTCGGTTGAGGAGTTGCTGAATGCGCCTGCCGACGATGGCTCGCTGACGCATGCGAACCCTGGTTTCTTGCAGTCGTCTCCGACCGATGCCGAAGGCAAGGCAAGTGCCGCGACGGGCACGGTTGTAGCGGGCGAGTTTGCGAAGGCCGAATTCGTGAACACGTATGCTGCGCAAGGTACGCTGAAAGGCGAAACTGCGCTTGCGGGCGCGAAGACCCTCAAAGGCCGCGCTTGGCTGTCCAGCGACAAATTCACATTCCTGCTGAAAGACGCCAATACGTCTGTGGTCGCCCCAATGCCCGAGGGTGCAAGCGATGGTGTGGCTCGTCTTGAGGTAACGCGGCCCGAAGGCACGCCGGCGGGCACGCAGGTTGGTTTCCATTTCGGCGACATCGTGTACACGCAGCCGGGCACGTATATCTACCAGATTTACGAATCGGAAGAAAACAGCACCGTTAATCCAGGCGTTTCCATGTCGCAAGCTTTGTATGAGGTAAAGGTCGTTGTCGCCGATAAACATGACGGCACGCTTTCGGTTGAATCTGCTATGACGAAGCTTGCGGGCGACAACGGCGTTGAATTCAAAAACGCCCGAGGCCGCCGAACTCGCTGCATTTGTGAACGCCTTCAGCGACAAGAGCGTGACCTGGAACCCGAGCGGCACGAAAACGTGGAACGACGCAACGGGGCGAGCGCGCGCTTGAGTCAGACATGTTCTTCGTGATGGCGAAAACGACCGACGCTTCAGCGCCGTTGCCCAAGGGAGATGGCGTCGAGGCAGTGACGGGCAAAACCGCCGGCGTTGACTACCGCGGTGTGGTGTCGACGGTTTCTGCGGGTGGAAGCATCGCGTTCCCTCAGGCGACATTCAACCTGAGCGACTTGGGTGACGCGAAAAGCAAGACGTATATCTACGAAATTACTGAAGTGGTGAAGGTCGACAATGCGTGGGTCGATGCGAAAGACCTGGCTGCTGGCCAAGGTTTGCCTGGTGTGACGTATGACCCCACAGTGTGGCAGGCGACCGTCACGGTTGAAAGCGTGGGCGAGGGAGCCAATGCCCATATCAAGCTGAGCGTTGCGTATGCCAAGCAGGGCGCCGCGACCGATGCGGAAGCTGTTCCGAGCGACGCGAAGGCGTTCGCATTCGAAAACAGCTACAATCCCGAACCCGCTGTGCCCGCAATTTCTGGCACAAAGGTGTTCCAGGGTCGTGCGATGACCGAAGCTGAGAGCTTCGGGTTCGGCCTGGTGCCGGCTAACAAAGCCGCGACCGACGCGTTCGGCGCCGATTTTGCGAAGCAGGCAACGGTAAGCGGCTTGGCGAATGGCGGGTCGAAGACCTTCAGCTTCGATGAGCTTTCGTTTGCCAAACCTGGCACGTATACGTTCAAGATGGTCGAAAACGCTTACTGCGGCAAGGCGCTGGATTCCGAAGCTGCGCAGGCGAGCAACATCGCGTTCGATACCCATGAGTGCCTGGTGACGGTCAAGGTGACCGACGACCATTCGGGCACTTTGCAGGCCGAGGTCTCTTACGACGGTAGGGGCGACTTTTACCAACGTGTATTCCGAGGAAAAGACGTACGGTAGCTTTGGTGGCCTTGCGGTGAAGAAGACGCTTGAGGGTCGCACGATGCATGCGGGCGAGTTCGCCTTCAGCATCGAAGGGGCCAATGACGCCTCGGAAGGCGCTGCTCAAGCGCATTGACGAAGACTGCAGTGGCGTGCTCCAGTTCAGCAACCCGAACGATCGCGCCGCAGGCGTGGCCGACGTCATGAAGCCGATTGACGGCATCAAGTTTACGCAAGCCGACGCGGGCAAAACGTTCGAGTTCGTCGTGAGCGAGGTTGTTCCTGGCGACGATGCCAAGCTTGCTGGCGTGACCTACGACGAAGCGACCCATAAGGTTGAGATTGCCGTAAGCCTGAAGGACGGCATAAGCCTTGACGTGGCGACGTATGTCGACGGCAAGCTGGTCGAAAGCGGCACTCCGACGGTGGCTTTCACGAATACCTACGCACCAGCAAATACGGAATATGCCACGACGAACTTCGGTTTGAACAAGGTTCTTGAGGGCCGCGATTGGACTGAAAACGATAGCTTCGTTTGAAATTACGGCCGAAACCCAAGGCGCTCCCAGGCCTTCCGGCGGCGCGACTGCGACTGCTCGGTCGACGAGCGCTAAAGATGGCGAGGCGGTGGCGTTTGATTTTGGCAACATCACGTTCACGGCGAGCAATATGCTCGTTGATGGCGGTGCTGTCACGAGCAAAACGTTCGTCTATACGGTGAACGAAATCAAACCCAACCCCGCGAAGGCCGGCATCCAGTACAGCACGAATGTCGCGAAGATTTATGTGACGGTGACCGACGACGGCGAGGGCCACCTGGTTGCTACATCCTCGACCGAGAACGGCATGTTCGTGAACAAGTACGAAACGAGCCTTAACTACACGGCTGCTGGCGGACTGACGCTGACGAAAACCTTGAACGGCCGCGACATGACCCAGGGTCAGTTCCAGATTCAGGTTGTGCCTCATGACGAAGCTTCGGCTGCGGTGCTTGGTCTGACCATGAACGGCAAGGTGTTCGATATACCTGCTGCCAAGGATGGTAAGGCGGCGAGCGTGCCGGTATGCAGCGATGTGGAATTCACGCAGCTCGACGCGGGCAAAACGTTCACGTATGCCGTTTCCGAGCTTGGCGACGCGGGCAACGGATACACCTTCGATAAGGTTGATCGCACAGTGACGATTTCCGTGAGCGATGATCCGCTGCGGCAACGCTTACGGCGACCACGACGGTTTCTGGTGGTCCCGATGCTGCGACGTATACCTACAAGACAGGCGAAAGCCCGGCCGCCGATGCGGCAAAGGTTGCGTTTGTAAACAGCTATGCCGCTTCGGGAAGCGTTGATGTGAATGCGACGAAAACCTTGAGCGGCCGCGCGCTGGTTGAAGGCGAGTTCGACTTTGGCGTTCAGTATGCCAACGGTGAAGCGGCGGGCAGCGACGTGCTTACGGCGACGAACGCGGCCGACGGCGCGGTTGCGTTCGGCACGCTGAGTTTCGATACGGTGATGCTGAACGAGCTGGTCGCGAAGGGCTCTGCCACGCCGATGACAAGCGATAACGGCGACGCAACCTGGACTATTCCGTGCATTGCGTACGAGAAAACTGACGGGCTCTCGATCGTGGCATTACCGCAACGACTCAGTCGATTCCGTTCACCATCAATGCTGTCGATGACGGTTCTGGCACGCTTGCTGTACTATCGAGGCTGGCGATAAGGGGTTGGCTTTCGAGAACACGTACGGAACGGGCGATGCGTCGGTGAGCGTGACGGGCGTGAAGCGTTTGAGCCACGCCGAAGGCTTGACCCCGAACGATATCAAGGGCAAATTCACGTTCACCATTACGGCGAATGAAGACGGTGCCCCATGCCCGAGCGTGTGACTACGACGAATGCGGATAAAGGAAGAATCGATTTCGGCAAAATCGTGTTTACGCTCGATGCTCTGAACAAGGCGCTGGGCACCACGCAAAGGAGCGGCTCTTGACACTGGTGTGGCAAGCATTCAGTCTGCAGCTCCTGCCGCGAATGATGTTGTGGCTGCGGGCACGACCGCGGGCGTCGAGGTCGCGGGCGATTCCGCAACGCCTGCGCAGGCAGCGACGGGCAATGATCTTGCTGGCAATGCTGCCGATGGTGCGGCGAATGCCGACGGTTCTGGCCAGGGTGCGGTTCCTGTGAACGACGATGCGGTTGGACTTGCTGCGGCGAGCGGCGCTGAGCCTGCAGCGGTTGACGCCGCTTCCGGCACAAGCGATGCGGCTCCGAGCGGCAATGCGAGCGATCAACCGACGGCTCCCGTGGCTTCCGACAATGCTGTAGTGGCTGCCAATGCGGCAACCGATAATGCGGCGGCGAGCGTTCAGAGTGCTGCCCCTGCGGCGCAAATTGCCACGGTGCGTTCCCATGTGTTCACCTATACGATTACCGAAACCGGCAGCGCGCCTGGTGTTACCAACGATACCAGCGTGAAAACGGTGAGCTTCAAGGTGACCGATAACGGCAAGGGCGAGCTGACGGTTGAACGTGTCGACGACGAGACCAAGCCGATGTTCGAGTTCACCAATGCGTACAGCGTCACCCCGTTGATTCGAGCGTAACCGGCCCCGGCCAGATTACGGTCTCGAAGTCGCTCGTGGGGCGCGAGCTGGTCGAGGGCGAGTTCCTTTTCGAGCTTGTTGAAAAACGGCCAGGTTGTGGCGCGGGGCGCGAATGACGCTGCGGGCAACGTGACCATGAGCGCGGTTAGGTATACGACGGCTGGCGAACACGGCTACGTTCTGCGCGAGGTGGGCGCTGGCACGACGCATAATGGTGTGACGTTCGACGGCAAATCGATCGCGATTCACACGAGGGTGGTCGATAACGGCGAAGGTAGCTTGGTGGTTGAGCATGCACTCACCACGGATGATGCCAATGCTGCGTTTGTGAATACGTACGCGCACAGCACGACGAGTGTGGTGCTTGGCGCAACGAAGGTGTTGAGCGGCAAGGCCTTGGCCGATGGCCAGTTCACCTTTGCGCTGACTGCGGAAGACGGTACGGTTTATCAGGCGAAGAACGATGCTGCGGGATCGGTTGCGTTCCCCGCGCTGACGTTTGCGGAACCTGGCACCTATGTGTATACGATTTCCGAGGTGAACGACAAGCAGGCGAATGTGACCTACGATACCGCGACGTACCAAGTTGTCGTGAACGTGGTCGACGATGGTCAGGGGAATTTGGTCGCGACGGTGGCTTACGACGAGGGTGCGGTCCCGACGTTCAAGAATTCCTATACCGAGCCGCCTGCTTCTACGCCCACGCCGGGCGGTGGCGCAACGACGCCAAAGAATCCGGTTGTGAAGCTGTTCTCGAAGACGGCTGACGATGCCGGGTTGATGCTTTGGCGCGGCTGCGGTTGCGGCTGGGCTGGCGCTGGTGGTGTGCGGCGCGACTGCTTGCTGGCGTCGCCGCAGCTAGCGAAGAAGCGAGCGGTAGTGAATGGAACGGCCCCGAGGAATCGGGGGCCGTTCTGCGTTTAGGTGCCGAAGTTCTTATTATGACTGAGAAGCAACTGCCTATCTGACCTCGATTGTGAAGAACTGGTGATTGGCGGGTATCCTTGGGATTTCGGTCTTGCATTAATCGCTGAGGCTGGTAATATATTTTCTTGCCTTAAGGCACCTAACATATTGCGGGGTGGAGCAGTCTGGTCAGCTCGTCGGGCTCATAACCCGAAGGCCATCGGTTCAAATCCGGTCCCCGCGACCAAAAAGTTTCAGCAGGTCAGAACGATAAAAGTTCTGGCCTGCTTTTTTATTTTGGCTCTCGAATTCGCCCTGAGGAAGAATTTGAGAAGAATGCGTTCCCGTCGCGCAGGCGCGTTCCAGCTGTGTGCGTGACGTGTGACACGATGGAGATGGGCGCGCGCCGACCTTCCCATGGGAGGACAGGCCAAACGGCAAATCGTAACCGACCTGATTGAAATCACTCATTGTACTGAGTAAAATACTCAGTACAATGAGTGAAAATACTCAGTACGACAAGGATGCGAGTTCTGGAATGTTTGAGCGGCATTATGTGAAAACCATCGTCGATAGAATCTCCGAAACAAACAATCCGCTTATGCAGGTTGTCGTTGGGCCTCGTCAAACAGGCAAGAGCACAATGCTCGGTCAGGCTTTGGCGAAAATCGACACGGAGCAGTTTTTCATAAGCGCAGACGATGCCATCGTTCCGAGCGAGGAATGGCTTCAGGTTGAGTGGCAGCAGGCGAGAAATGCTACGCGGTCGGGGTCGCGCCCGTGGTACTTGTCGTTGACGAGATTCAAAAGGTGCCCCATTGGTCGCTCGTCGTTAAGTCGCTCTACGATGCCGATCGGCGAAACGACATGCCGGTTCGGGTTGTTTTAAGCGGCTCGTCGTCGCTTCTGCTGCACAAGGGATTGGAAGATTCCCTCATGGGGCGCTTTGAGCTTATTCATTCTCCGCATTGGAGTTATCTGGAATGCTCCCAGGCGTTCGGCTTCTCGTTTGACGATTACCTTTATTACGGCGGCTACCCTGGCGCAGCGCGATTTTGCGAGCGACGATGCTCGCTGGATTTCGTATATTCGTGAAGCGATTATTGAGCCAACGATTTCGCAAGACGTTTTTGGCCCTTGAAGATATTCGCAAGCCGGCGCTCATGAGGGCGCTTTTCCGGCTCGGCGCAACGTATTCAGCGCAAAGAACTCTCGTATACCAAGATGCTTGGACAACTGCAAGATGCGGGCAACACGGTGACGGTTGCGCATTATCTCGATTTGCTTGATAAGGCGGGAATGCTTTGCGGCATTCAGAAATACGATGCCAAAGAGGTGAGGCGCAGAAAATCGTCGCCACGTTTCATGGTGTATGACACCTCGCTTATGACGGCATCGTCGGGAATTGAGAAATCGAGATATTTGGGTGAACCCGATTTGCGTGGCCATTTGGTCGAATCGGCGGTTGGCGCACGGCTTCTCGCGCGGGCGTCCGAAGAGGGTCTGGGCGTGTATTGGTGGCGCGAGGGAATAAAGGTCGACTTCGTCGTTTTCGAAGGGCTTTGATTCGCTTTCGGCTATTGAAGTGAAAAGCGGCAAGGAAAAAGGCCAAAAAGTGGAATGGCCGATTTCCTGTCTGCCCATCCGAGTGCGAAGCGAATCGTTGTTGGCGGTGCGGCGTCTGGCGCATGCGGCGTCGAGGAATTCCTCAAAGATGAGGTGGAATTGTTCTATTAGCCTGCCGTTTTGTCGTTGCTTGCTGCGCCGAAACCGGCCCGTTTATCAAAAGGCCGATTCCGAATTTCCGGAATCGGCCTTTGTGTTGGGACGAAGTTGCGGGAAGCAAGCTAGACTTGATCCGTTGCTGCCGTCTCGTTACTTCAAAGTTACCATTTCGAACATGGGCAGGGGCATCTTCCCAGGTAAGATTGCTGTTGGCATAGATGCTGACCGTTGTGCCGTTCGATGCTTCGGCATACAGGTACGTGGCGCCATGCGTAGCGACGAAGCGCGTCCACGTCACGCCATTGATTTCGACTTCGTCAATCTCGCCGCCACCCATGTTGTTCTGGGCGAGCTTGGCTTCGCCCATCGGATCTTTGGAGGCGGTGTACACGTCGACGTGCCCATCATCTACGGCATCGAGGCTGAATTCGGCATCGCTGTGCTTCTCGTCCATTTCGGTAAGCGTCCAGCCATCGGCGGCTTTTGCGCTATAGGTTTCGAAATCGACGCCGCCAAGGGCCTTGATTTCGTCGGCCTTTTCCTTAACTGCCTTGTATTCGTCGGTCTCGCATCCCGTGGTGTCGAAGTGCATCACGCTGGGGTTGGTGCCGCCCGATACGTCATTCTCGAATTCGACGGTAATAGGTCCGTAATAGTTGTTGTCAACGACCCAGAAATACACCCACTCAATGCTTTCGCCAGGTGCGATGGTCGGGTTGCCCTCTGTTTGGGCGTCTTTGCAAAGAACTCCGTCGGCGGGGTTTCGATTTCTTCGACATACGCGGTGAACGTATTGAAGGTACTATTGCCGGTTCAAGGTTGCCGGGAGCAGCGTTCGTGGTGAAGCTGAAGCGGTCAAGCGGCTTGTCGCTCGTGTTCGTGATGCGTACGCGCAGCCAGAAGCCATCTTGCCCATAGAACTCGCCGCGATAGTACGTGCCATCGGCGAGTGATTCGACGGTGAAGCCCTCGACTTCAATCTTCTGGGATTCGTAGGCCGATTTGCTGGCGGCGGCATCGCCGCCCGATTCGCCCCTGCTCGCCGCCGCCACCGCCGCATGCCACCATGGTGCATGCAAGCGCCGCGGACAATGCAACTGCGGGCGCGCCCAGCAGAATCTTCTTCGTCATGGGTTTCATCATTCCCATCACTTCCTTTCGCATCGCAATCAAAAGCCGCTCTCCCTTCGGCGTCCATCGCGCCAGTTCGGCTTTCAAAGCGATTGTGCTGCGTTCGCCAGCACGCGCGAGTACTCTGCGGCCCAAATGGTGAGCGCGCAAAGTCCCAAACGGCCAAAAGGGGGAAGCGGAGGTTTGGAGCTGGTTTGCTGACGAAGCGGTCGGGCGATTCGTTGATACCCATGAAGCGCCTCTGGGTAGCCACCCTTCTCGTTCTGTCGCCGACGAGCATGCTGTATGGTCGCGCTCATCGGATTGCGGACACTTGAGCGTATGTGTGGGGAATGGGTTCTGATACCATCCGTGAACCATGTCGCGCATTCCCTGTTGCGACATGCTTAAGAAGAGGGAGGAACACTATGATCATCGAATTCAAGGGTATGCGTCCTGACGTGGAGAAAGCTACGTTCATCGCCGACAGCGCCACGCTTTCCGGCGATATTCATTTGGCGGAAAACACTTCTGTATGGTTCGGCGCATCAGTGCGTGCCGAAGTTGCATCCATCACCATCGGCCGCGACAGCAACGTGCAAGACAACGCCATGCTTCATGCCGATTACGATTTGCCCATCACCATCGGCGAACGCGTGTCGGTGGGGCACAACGCCATCGTGCACGGCGCCACCATCGAGGACGACGTTATTGTGGGCATGCATGCCACGGTTATGAATGGTGCCCATGTCGGTCGCGGTTCCATTATTGCTGCTGGCGCGCTGGTCAAAGAGCATGCCGTGATTCCCGAGCGCTCGCTGGTCGCGGGCGTTCCTGGCGTGGTCAAGCGCACGTTTACCGAGGAAGAGCTTCAGCGCCAGAAGAAGAATGCGGCGGTATATACCGACGACGCGAGCGAATACGCCAACAACGTCAAAATCGTAGGCTAGCGAATTCCGAGACGATTTGATTTGCTGCGAATAGTGCGTCGCATCGGTCCCCAGGAGCCGAATGGGCATCTTTTTCGACGTCTTCGAACGAAGTCGCCTTGTTTCGGCTTTTGCGCCTGTCCTAACGATTTTCGGCCTGTATCGTTGCTTTTTGCGCGTGCTCTGAAATTTCGGTTTGCGCTTTCGGGAACATCGGGTATAATTCGATTTCGCGCCCGAGTGGCGGAATGGCAGACGCGGCGGTCTCAAAAACCGTTGTCGAAAGACGTGCGAGTTCGACTCTCGCCTCGGGCACCATTCTGAATTTAAAAAGCCGGCTTCTAAGGAAGTCGGCTTTTCTTTTAAGAGCCTACACCTCGGCACGAACAAAGGTCTACGTCTCGGCGCGAATTCCGCTTCGGCCGCGCTCCCGTTTTTAAAGGAGGAACCAGCTTCCTTTGAAGCTGGTTTCTTTGGGGTCGACGATCTCGACTTAAAGGGCCTATGCTTTCGACGCCAGCATGAAATGTGAGAAACGAAGAGCGGCCCGTTATGCGAACATGGCATCGATTCTGCATGAAACGCACGTTCGGGCAGCCAACGCACGTTCAAGCGGTCGATACCTTTCTGCTCGGCGTATGGAAGCCTGTCGGAGGTGTGCGCTCCGTTCGGCGTATGGCATCTTGTTGAAAAGTTGATCCTGTTCGCCATATGGAAGCCCGTCGAAAGGTGTGGTGCAAGGGGACTTGTCGAAAAGTGCGCCTTGTTCGGCGTATAGGAGCCTCTCGGACCTCTCGGAAAGTGAGCTTTGCTCGACGTATGGAAGTCTGTCGAAGGCATGCATTCTTTTCGGCGTTGGCAGAAAACGCCGCAATGGGGCCCGATTGCATAGATTCGTGAACGTGCTGCCAGGAAACGCTACGATGGGGCCTTTTCTCAGGCGGATATTCTTCGGCTCTCTTTTTCAGAAAATTACGTGACCTGGCCTTTGTTGAACTTAGTTACTCCGTTCCGGGCTTTTGCGGGCTTTTCCCCTCCGTAATGAGGTCTGCAGAGAGGCCCCCTTGTCGCGTTTTCTGCCATCTGGGGCTCGAGATGCTGCACGGTTTTCTTACGATGCGTTTCGGCGTAAGGTGTCTTCGTCAAGAGATTGGAGCTGTTTTGAATATCAAAGTGTTCTATGGCTGTGAGCAGCAAAAGCGGAAACCCAGGTTGGTGGCTGATGCGCTGCAACGCGAATTGTCTTGCGCTGGAGTTCGCTTTGCGGCCTCTTTCGATTTGGATGGCGCGGCTGCGGAATCGGCGCACTCGGAAGGCGTTAAAGGTGCTGAAAATGTCGAAGGCGCTGAAGGGACGAGGCCGTCGAAAATGGCCAAAGCGCCAACGCCGCTGCATCAGCGCCCGCTGAATCGACGCTTTCTGAATCGACGCTTTCCGCTCAGGCGAGTGATGCCGACGTGGTATTCGTCGGCTTTTTGCGACAAGGGCTCATGCAGCCCCGCTGTTCAGCATTTTTCTTCAGGGCCTTGTGGGAAAGCGCGTTTTTCTGTTCGGCACCTGCGGTTTCGGTGAAAGCGACGAGTATTTCGCGCAAATTCTCGACAGGGTTCGCGCATATTTGCCTGCCGATGCGCAGTATATTGGCGGCGCGATGTGCCAAGGCAAGATGGTATGGGCGTGAAGCGCCGCTACGAGGGCATGCTCGAGAAGATCCCGAGAACGCTCAGGCTCGCATGCTGATTGACAATTGGAACAAGGCGCAAAGCCATCCGAACGAGGGCGACTTTTTCGCGCATCGCGGCTGCGGCGAAAAAGCGCTCGCGGGTATTCTCAGTAGCGAGTTCGCTTAAAGAAGAAGGCCAAGGGTTCGTGCCCTTGGCCTTCTTGGTGTTGCATGCGATTTGCGTGCCTTCGAGCGCATCACTCGTGGCCTTCCGAATGTCAGGCGTTTTCTTGGATGCGGTAACCGCGCTCTTTTCGCCGTTGTGCCTTTCGGGCGATGTGCCCATTGGGCGTTGCTCTCGTCCTGCTCGACGCGCCTTTCGGCCGGCATGCCTTTTGAGTCGTTCGCGTCCTTTCGGGTGCTTCGCCCGCGCCCTTCGCCTACAGCAGGCTGACGTTTTCGCCCTTCATGGCTTTGTTCATGGTGCGCCCCGAACACATGGCGCCGCACATGGTGCAGGTGCTCGGGTCGTGCGGGTTGGTGCTCGCCACGTATTCTTCGGCCTTCTTACGGTCGATGGCCTCGTCGAACATCGCGGGCCAGTCGAGGCGCTGGCGAGCGCGAGCCATGCGGTCGTCCCAATCGCGAGCGCCAGGAACGCCGTTCGCCAAGTCGGCGGCGTGCGCGGCAATTTTCGAGGCGATAACGCCCTCGCGTACATCCTGCACGCTCGGCAGGCGCAGGTGCTCGGCGGGAGTCACGTAGCACAGGAAGTCGGCGCCGTTTGCTGCGGCGTCGCACCGCCAATGGCCGACGTAATGGTCGTAGCCAGGCGCGATATCAGTCACCAGCGGCCCCAGCACGTAGAACGGCGCGTTGTGGCACAGGGGTTTTCTCGATTTGCATGTTGGCCGCGATTTCGTTGAGCGCCATGTGGCCCGGGCCCTCAATCATGACCTGCACGTTGCGCTCCCATGCGCGTGGTAAGAAGGCCCAGCTCAATGAGTTCGCTTACCTGGCCCGCGTCGGTGGAGTCGCTCACGCAGCCAGGGCGCAGCGCGTCGCCGAGCGAAATGGTGACGTCGTATTCGTACAGAATGTCGAGCAGTTCGTCGTAATGCTCGAAGAACGGGTTCTCGTTGCCCGTCATTTCCATCCAGGCGTAAATCAGGCTGCCGCCGCGGCTCACTGTTCATCATGCGGCCGCTGCGCTTGAAGCTGTCGATGCTCTTGCGGTTGAGGCCGGCGTGAATGGTCACGAAGTCCACGCCTTCTTCGGCATGCGCGCGTACGACGTCAAAAATCTTGCGCGGTGATGTTGCGCAGGTCTTTTTCCAGGTAGCCGACGGCGTCGTACATGGGAACGGTGCCGATCATCGCGGGCGACATATCCACGAGCGCGCGGCGGAAATCGTGCGTTTTGCCGTAGTTCGACAGGTCCATAATGGCCTCGGCGTCGAACTCAAGCGCGGTGCGCACCTTCTGCATCTCGCAGTCGTAGTCGCGCTCGTCGCCGGAAATGCCCAGGTTCACGTTGATTTTCGTACGCAGCCCTTCGCCAACGCCATGCGCGTGGAGCGCAGGGTGGTTGTGGTTGGCGGGAATGGCAATGGTGCCGCGCGCGACGCGCTCGCGAATGACTTCGGCGTCGATGCCTTCGTCTTCGGCGACTTGCGCCATCTGCGGCGACGATGCCGAGCTTGGCGGCTTCCATTTGGGTTGAATAGGTTTGGGTCATGGTCGCTCCTTAATAGACGGGCAGCCCTTGCGCCTCGCCGCGACGCTTGCGCGCCCGCTTTCCGCAATTACTGTCCGAGGTTTCTGCGCAAGTATAGCCGCTTGGGACGTGAGGGCGAACACGCTTCGCTGTATGGCGCGAATTCTGCACCAGTTACTGCGGAAAAGCCCCCTTTCTTCAAGGAAAACGGAAGAGCGTGGCGCATGGCACGAATGTGCTGCCCGTCTAACAAAGGCACGATGAAGAAAACGGCGGAAAGAAGGTTTGCGATGAAGGGAGCCAAACGGGGAGATTGCCTCTGAGCGTCTCTGCCTGAATGGTGCATTTATTTTTGAGCGATCGCGCCCGAATAGGGAACTCGCCGCGGAAGGCTTCGATGGAGTCGCTTCCGAAAGCCTCGATGGAGCCGCCCGGGGGCGTGGAGCCAGTTCTTGAAATGCCCGTTTATCCTGGGGTTTCGCTGCGTTACACTGAAAAAAGCATTCGTTGCATCGTTAACCTGCGAGTAGGGGATAACCCAGGAAGAGACGGTGGTATCAATGGCAGCTCCCGAGACGTTGCATGTCCGCAACATCGTGTTGGTCGGACAAGATGGTGCGGGCAAAACTTCACTGGCCGAAGCCATGCTCTACATTTCCGGCCAAACGCCGCGCATGGGCACTACGCACGACGGAAAATCGTACCTCGACTACGATGCCGAGGAAATCAAACGCAAGTTCACTATGGGCACATCGGTCGCGCCCATTCCGTATAAAGATTACAAGATCAACCTGCTCGACACGTCGGGCCACCCCGACTTCATCGGCGACACGCTGGCCACCATGCAGGCGGCCGAAATGGCCCTGTTCGTGGTGGACGCCGTCGATGGTCCCCAGGTCATGACGACGAAGCTGTGGCGCGAGGCCGAAACTATGCGCCTGTCGCGCTCGGTGTTCATTAACCACATCGATCGCGAGCATGCGAACTTCGACGTTATCATGGCCGCGCTGCACGCCCGCTTCGGCGCGCGTTTGGGCGTGGTGACCATTCCCATTGGCGTTGACAAAGATTTCAAAGGGCGTCATCGATATTCTGCGCATGGAGGCGCGCTACTTCGAAGGCGATTCTGAGCGCGTGGAAGAAATTCCCGATGAATATCTTGAGCAGGCCCAGGTGGCGCGCGACAAGCTGTGCGACTTGGTTGCTGAAGCCGATGACGACCTTATGATGAAGTACCTCGAAGGCGAAGAGCAGCTCACCCAGGCAGAACTCGAGGGCCTGTTCGACAAGGCCATCGCGCAGGAGCTGTTCATTCCCGTGTTCGTGGGTTCTACCATCATCAAACAGGGCATTCAGGGCCTTATGGAAGACATTTGCACCTACTTCCCGCACCCCACAGCGCATGGCCCCATTCCCACGGCCGACGGCGGTGAAGTGAAGGTTTCCAAAGAAGGCGAGCCTGCGTGCTTCGTGTTCAAGACCTTGGCCGTCCCCTATGTTGGCCGCCTGAGCTTCGTGAAGGTGCTTTCGGGCACGCTGGTGCCGGGCCTCGAGCTGCTGAACGCGCGCACGGGCAAAAAGGAGCGCCTGGGCCATGTGTGCGTGATGAAGGGCAAAGAAACCACGCCGGTGAAAAGCGCTATGGCGGGCGACATCGTGGTGGTGCCGAAGCTCGTCGAAACGCGCACGGGCGACACGCTTTCGGAAAGCGGCAGCATTGCCATTGCTCCGCTGCCGTTCCCCATTCCGCAGTATCCTGTCGCCATTGAAGCTGTGAATAAGAAGGAAGAAGACAAGCTGGGAACTTTCCTTGCGCGTGTTGCGGAAAACGATCCGACTGTTCGCATCGAGCGCCATGAAGATACGCACCAAACGGTGGTTACGGCAATGGGCGAGGCTCAGGTCGATACTATTTTGAGCCGCTTGGCCGCTCAGGCAAAGGTCGAGACGAAGCTTGTTCCGGTGCGCATTCCGTATCGCGAGACCATTCGCAAGACGGCTGAAGCCGAGGGCCGTCATAAAAGCAGACCGGCGGCGCGGGCCAGTTCGGCGATTGCTGGCTGCGTCTGGAGCCCAACCCCGGGTGCGGCTATGAATTCGTCGACGCCATTAAGGGCGGTGCGATTCCGGGCGGCTTGGTCCCCGCGGTCGATAAGGGCGTGCAGGAGGCCATGGCCGAGGGCGTTATCGCGGGCTACCCCATGGTCGATGTGAAATGCACCGTGTTCGACGGTTCGTATCATCCGGTCGATTCCAACGAGATGGCGTTCAAGACGGCTGCACGTATCGGCTTCCGTGCGCGGCATGCGAACAGGCGACCCCGTGGTGCTTGGAGCCCATGGCTACACGATGAGCATCGCTGGGGCGAGTCGTTCGCGGGCGCGGTAATGGGTGATATTTCCACGCGTCGTGGTCGTATTATCGGCACCGACTCAAACGATGCTGGCGAGACGGTCATTATGGTGCGCGTGCCGTATGCCGAGGCCGTGAGCTACACGAAAGCATCGCGCAGCATTTCGCGCGGATCGGGCAGCTATACCATTGAGCTCGATGGCTATGAGCAGGCTCCGGCCGATGTGCAAAAAGCTCGTCGCTGAATACGAAGCCAAGCGAGCTGCCGGCAACTAACGATTTGCGAATGGAACCTGTTAAATGCTCGCAGCGTTTAACAGCTTTTCTTGCTCGCGAGTGGGCAATGGGGCAGGGGTTTATCCCTGTCCCATTTTTTTTAGCAGGGAATGTGTTCAATGCTCGTAGCATTTAACACATTCTTTGAGACGAGGGGCGAGGCAGCCTTGTTCCTTTAACTTTGCTTTGGTTTTCGTCGCACGCAATCTGCTAAACGCTGCGAGCATTTAGCAGGTTTTGGCGGGTTTCTTGCGCTACCATGGGCGCACGCACCCGTCGGAAGGTCCGCCCATGAAACTCCAACAGCTCGTTTATGTTACGAAAGTCGCAGAATGCGGCAGCATTACCGAGGCCGCGCGCAGGCTGTACGTTTCGCAGCCCCTCTATCACGAGTGCGATTCACGACCTTGAGCAGGAAATGAACGTGCATATTTTCGACCGCACGAATAAGGGCGTGGTAGTTTCGAAGAGGGCGAAACCTTCCTGGGCTATGCACGTCAGGTGCTCGAACAGACGGAATTGCTTGAGGACAAATACAAAAATCCCGCGCAGCGCGTGCCTCACTTCAGCGTGTCGTGCCAGCACTATTCGTTCGCGGTGAACGCGTTTGTTGACGTGATCCGCGAGTTCGATGCCGCGCGCTACGACTTTACCCTGCGCGAGGAGCAGACTCACGAGATTATCGAAGATGTCGCCCACATGAAAAAGCGAGCTTGGCGTGCTCTACTTGTCGGCGCGCAATCGCGAGGTCATAGGGAAGATGCTTGCCGCCAACGAGTTGGCTTTCGAGCCGTTGTTTCGAGCCGAGCCGCATGTTTTCGTGTGCTCGAGCCACCCTTTGGCGTCTCGCGCGTCGGTCACGCTCGACGACATGGCCGATTATCCGTTTCTGTCATATGAGCAGGGCAGCTTCAACTCGTTCTACTATTCCGAAGAGCTTACATCCACGCTCGATCGCAACAAAAATATTCGCGTGCGCGATAGAGCGACGCTGTTCAACCTGCTCATCGGCTTGAATGGCTATACGGTGTGCTCGGGCGTAATTAGCGCTGAGCTCAATGGCGCGTCGATTATTTCAGTGCCGCTCGATATCGATGAGTATATGGAAGTGGGACTGGTCACGCGCAAGGGCACGCAGCGTTCGGTATACGGCGCGGCGTATGTTGAAGCGATTCGACGCCATATTCCGCAGTAGGGCCGAAGTGGCGCGAGGCGCGGTGTTCGCGGCGACTTGACGCTTTGTAGCGCATTCTCGCAGGTCGCCTCAATGGCGCACTTGGGCGGCTTGGCTCGGTAGCGTCGTGGCACATCGACGCATTGCCTCGGCGATTCGTCTTAGTTAGCACCGTGAGCTCGTGGCGCGTTCCGAGGGCTGGCATCCGGCAGCTCGGTTTTCGACAGGCTGCCTGCCTGCGTCGCTCTTTGCCCCCCGCCATAGGAAAACCTATTACAAAAGCAAAGTTATTCGTATTTCACAATCGCAAAGCAAACCCGCATACTGTTCGGCAGACATTAAACCAATTCGAACAGAGGGTTAAACATGACTGCGAATTCTGTAACCAATGCGCCGTTTCGTTGCGATATCGTCGGCAGCTTTCTTCGTCCCGACGTGCTGAAACAGGCGCGTGCCGATTTCAACGCGGGCGTTATTGATGCCGACCAGCTCAAGACTGTGGAAGACGCGGCCATTCGCGACCTTGTCGCCAAGCAGAAGGCTGCGGGCCTGAAGGTTGTGACCGATGGCGAATTTCGTCGCAGCTATTGGCACCTCGACTTCATGTGGGGCCTTCAGGGCATTGAGCGCCGCACGAGCCGCGAGGGCTATATGTTCCACGATGAGGAAACCACGGCCGATACCGCGGTGGTAACGGGTCCGATTTCCGGTGAGAACCACCCGTTCGTCGAGCATTTCAAGTTCGTGCAGGCGCTCGCTGGTGACGACCACGTTGCGCGTCAGACCATTCCTGCGCCTATCCAGACGTTTTTCGGAAGTGACGCTCGATCGTTGCGATGGCCAGCAGGAAAGCCTGCGCAGCGTGTATGCGACCGACGAGGGGAAGCTTGCCGATGCGATTGCTGCCGCATATCGCCAGGTTATCGCCGATTTGTATGCCGCTGGTTGCCGCAACATTCAGTTCGACGACTGCACATGGGGCATTTACTGCGATACCGATTTCGTGGCGAAAACGGGCATGCAGGCCGTCGATATCCAAAAGGTGAGCGAGCTCGGCGTAGCGCTGAACAACGCTGCTATCGAAGGCGCGCCCGAAGACCTCGTGATTAACACCCACGTATGCCGCGGCAATTACCACTCCACCTACGCGTTCGAGGCGGCTACGACCCGGTGGCGCCGTATTTGTTCGCCCATGAAAACGTCAACGCGTTCTACCTGAGTTCGACACGCCTCGCGCGGGCGGTTTCGAGCCTTTGGCGCATGTCGCCGAGGGCAAGAAGGTCGTGCTCGGCTTTTATCACGTCCAAGCAGCCCGGCTTGAGGACAAGGAAGTGGTGAAGGCGCGCATCAAGGAAGCGTCGAAGTACGTGCCTCTCGAAAACCTGTACCTCGCCGCAGTGCGGCTTCGCGAGCTGCGAGATTGGCAATAAGCTTACCGAGGAAGAGCAGTGGGCGAAAAATCGCGCTCATTCAGGAAATCGCCGCCGAGGTGTGGGGCGAATAACGCAGCGGGCGATGTTGCGGCAATGCGCGATTGCAAACGACTTTATGGCGTGGCCATCGTAGGCCGCCGTGGGTTATGGTCTGGTCTGGGGGATAAAGAAAGGGCTGGTCGTTTGACCAGCCCTTTCGTGTATTTGCGGAAAAAAGAATCGATCTCGCCCCTGCTTAGCGACGTCCGCCGCGACCGGGACGATTGCCGCCCTTGCCGCCACGGTTGTTGCCATTGAACGGCCGCCTCCGAAGTTGCCGCCGCGGTTGTTGCCGCCGCGACCGCCGACGTTGCGTCCGTTGTTGCGGCCCGCGCCGCTCTTGCCGGAGCGCTGGAAGCCGTCAGAGTGGCCGCCGTTGCCGGGGCGTCCGCCGCCGTTGCTCGGACGGTCACCGAAGCCTTTGCCGCCGAAGCCGTTGCTGCGGTTGTTGCCGCGGCCGCCGTTGCCGTAGTTCTTCTTGCCGGGCTTGCTGCCGCGGCCGTCGGAGTACTGCTTGTCGGCGTACTTTCTTGCCGCGTGCGCCGCGGCTGCCGCGCTCGTCGTCGAAGAAGCTGCCCTGGTAGGCTTGTTGCGCGGGTATCCCAGCTGCCACGCTTTGCCGCCGTTGCGGTCGTTGTACTTGCGCACGCGGCCGCCGCCACGGCGCTCGTCGCGGAAGCCGTCGAGGTCGCGGTCGTCATGGTTGGCCATGCGGCTGCGCTTACCGGGCTTGCCCTTCGCGCCGCCCTTCTTCGAGAAGGAATCGTACGAATAGCCGCCCTCATCGTTTCCGCGCTTCTGGACTTCTTTGCCACCTTCCATATTCGGCGTGTCGAACATGGCTGCGTAAGCTGCGTCGGCTGCGGCTTGGCGTTCGCTCAGACTGCGCTTTTTTCGCCACCGTTGTTGTGGTGCGGGTTGGCGGGAATGTACTCTTCACCGTTCGCTTCGGCTTCGAGCTTGCGCTTGTGCTCGGCGGAACGCTCCAGGTCGCGCTTGCGGGCGCCCTTCTTGCCTACTTTGCCCTTTGCCTCGATCGAACTTGCCTTGCTTCGCCGCGGCTTTTGCCGCCCTTCTTGCCGCGGCCCTTCTTCTCTTCGAAGAAGTAGCTCTCGTCATCGGCGAGCAGGCGTTCGTCGGCGCCTTCAACCGGCTCGAACGCATCGGCCGAAACCTCGAAGTTCATCTCGGGAATTTCCTGACCCGTGAACTTCTGAATGTTGCGCAGCAGGTTGCGCGTGTCAGGCGTCACGAGCGACACGGCGAAGCCATCGGCGCCCGCGCGGCCCGTGCGGCCAATGCGGTGCACGTAATCTCGGGCATCATGGGCAGGTCGTAGTTCACGACGTAGTCGACCTCGGGCACGTCGATGCCGCGGGCGAGCACGTCGGTGGCGACGAGCACGTTGGTCTTGCCCTCGCGGAAGTTGGTCAGCGCGCGGCTACGCTGGGCCTGGCTGCGGTCGGCGTGAATGGCCTCGGCGGGAATGCCGATGCGGCGAAGGCGCTTGCAGCAGTTGTCAGCGCCGCCCTTGGTGCGGGTGAACACGATAACGCGGTAGCCGCCTTTTTCCTTGATGAAGGAGTTGAGCAGCTCGGGCTTCTGGCGACGAGTCGTTTTAATCACGTACTGGTCGACTTTGTCGGCCGTTTCGCCGCGGTGGGCGATTTCGACGATCGCGGGGTCGTTCAGGATGCTGAACATGGTTTTGTCCTGGCTGCGGTCGATGGTCGCCGAGAACAGCAGCGTCTGGCGGTTTTTGGGCGTGGCTCGACAATGCGCTGGACTTGGGGCCAAAAGCCCATGTCGAGCATTCGTCGGCCTCGTCGAGAACGAGCACCTGAACCTGCGAGAGGTTCGGCGGCGCCGCGCTCCATAAGGTCGATCATGCGGCCGGGGGTCACGATGGCCACGTCGAGACCGCGTTCGAGCTTCTTGATTTGCGGGCCGTAGGCCACGCCGCCCACGAATGTGCCCACGAAGTGGTGCGTGTTGCGCCAATGGGCATGCACGTGCTCGGCGATTTGGCTGGCCAGCTCGCGGGTGGGGGTCACGATGAGCATGAAGGGGCCGCGGTCGTTGCCTTTCGCGATGGCCCAGTTGGTCCATGGAAGGACAGTCCGTAGAACGCGGCGGTTTTGCCCGTGCCGGTTTTGCGGCGGCGATAAGGTCGCGGCCCTGGAGCACCAGCGGAATGGCCTGCTCCTGGATGGGGTTGCATCGGTGTAGCCGAGGGTGTCAACGGCTTCGAGGGTCTGCTCGGAAAGGCCGAGCTCAGCGAACGTAGTAATGACGTGCTCCTTTGGTCAGGTGCTTTAACGCGATGCGAATTGAATGCGAGGTCGCACGTGGCACGAGGCGAGCAGGCATGCGGGCGAAAGGGATGCGTGCGCAGCCGTTTCTGCGGGCATGATGGACGTGGCGCCTGCAGCCGCAGAGCGGCATACGGGAGCTACGGCCGAAAGGTCGCAAAGTGCCAAGCGGCATAAAGCCGCAGCGAAAGTCAGGCGAGCGAGGTGCCGGCCTTGTATGCCATTTCTTTTGGATTGTTGCGCAAAATGCGAGAACAACCCGCCATGTGAGGCCAATCGTCGTGCGGAGCCCCCGGGCGAGTTACATGGGAAGCGGGGAGTCAATCCGCATTCACCGAGCCGCCAAGGCTCTTGGGCGCAATCGATATGCGATCGAATAAAGCGCGGTTAAAAACAACGTTGGCTATTATGCCTGGCAATGCGCGAACGAAGCGCAGGCGGAAAACAATTCACGAAATTTTTATTGCTAGTGTGCTTTAGTGTGCTAAAGTGCATGGCAACGAAAACGCAACGCTCAGGTGCTGCAGACGATTTTCCGAAAGGAGCCACCAGCATGAACAGCATTCAGAACAACCTCATGAACTGGTGGTGGCGTGATGCGAATACGGTCGGTCGACTGTGAGTTCCTCACGCCTTTTATAGTTTGGCGAATAGCCCTCGGTTAGACCGAGGGCCTTTTTGCATGCGCCGAACTTCCTTGGGCGTGCCAACGGAAAGGCATCGACCGCATTCGCATCACGCGCCTCCACTTCTTCGAACAACGCTTATTCAGCCTGTTACTCAATCTACTCCCGACCTGTTAAATGCTCGTGGCATTTAACAGGTTTTGTCCATCAAGAAGGCTCTGAAGGTCGAAGACTAAATCTCTCAAATCGCTTTCTAAAAAGTATCAAGTTCCTAAGAGTAATTAAGTAGCAACATGCATATAGGTTTCCGAAAAGTCAGCCATGAATTCGATCATCGAAGTTAAAGACGTAACGTTCACGTATTCAGGCGCGCAACGTCACGCGCTCGAACGGGTATCGCTCGCCGTTGCGAAGGAGCGGGCTTGCCGTGCTTAACGTCATCGACTATATGCCGGGCGAAACGTTGCTGCATAAGCTGAGCCCCGTGGCGAAGGTGGCGCTTGCCACGGACTGTCGTAACGACCCGCGCGCACAAAAAGGGAGTCGATTGCTCGACTCCCTTTGTGCATGTGCGCGAATGGCGCGTTTACAAGCGAGATGCGCGAATTAGAAGCGCAGGCTCAGGCAGCTCAGGCCGCCGTCGATTTTGCGGTACTCAGACGTGTCAACGGTGAGCGTTTTGTAGCCCGATCCTGCACGGCTTTGAGCACGGTGGGTAGCCCTCGGGCACGATGACGGTGCCGTTGACCCAAATGCAGTTGGCGGCGTAAGCCTCATCTTCGGGGATTTCAACCTTGTTGTACTTCTCGAAGTCGGGCTTGGTCTTGAACTCGCCAGAAACGAGCATGTTGCCGTCCTCCAGGTAGTTCACGCCGGTCTTCAGGTGCAGCACCTCCCCAGCGGCACCTCGGAGCCCTCGAGCCCCCAGCCCTCGAGGATCTCGATGAACTGGCGAATGCCTTCTTCGTTGGTGCGAGCGGAACGACCCACGTATAAGTGGTCGCCGACCATCATGACGTCGCCACCCTCGAGCGTGCCAGGAGCGGTGATGTGGGCGATGTGATCGTCGTCGAAGAACTGGCGAATGGTGGGCTCCATTTCCTTCCTCGCCATTGCGGGTGCCAGCGCCTGGGTTGTCGATGATGGCGCCGCAGCGCGTGATAACGGCGGTGTCCTCGACGAAGCAGCTGTCGGGATACTCTTCCATTGCGGGAAGCACGGTAACATCCACGCCACACTGCTTCAGGGCTTCGATGTAGGCGTCATGCTGCTTAATCGCCTTCTCGTAAATCGGCTTGCCCAGCTCAGGTGCGCTGGTGATGCCGTCGCACAGCGATTTGCCGGGGCGGCGGACAATAACGTGGGAAAACTTAGCCATGGAAAGTTCCTCTCTCTCTGCGAACGTGGCTACAGTCGCGCGTTGCGCGGCTTCCAAACGACCCCATTGTACCCCCCTTTAGGCGAATACGTCTCGGAGGGAGGGGGGTGAGTTTACTCATGCTTGATTGAGGCTATTTCCCCATGAACTCTTTCGTGAGCCCAGTGCGCGTTGCGTGTCTGTTTTCTCGCGTAGATGTTCGTGAGGTGACGCTGCACCATGCGAAGCGAAATTCCCGCATCATCGGCAATTTGTTTGAGAGGGCGCTCGTCGCAAGCCACGGCGCGCAGCACGTCGGTCTCGCGTGGTGTGAGGCCGTATCGGGCGATGAATTCCGCCTGCAGCTCTTCGGCGGAAGGCGCGCTTTCGGCGGCGAGGCCGGCTGGTAACCTCGCGTTCGCGCGCGGTCGGGGGCAAGCGGAACAGCCCGGCTCCAATGAATGCGGTACTGGCCAGCATAAACAGTACAATTGAGGCAATCATGACGGCAACGACGCCCGCCTGCGTCAGTGCGAGCGAGGCGCCCGGAAATGGTGAACGCGCACACGTTGTTCGCAGCGCGACCCATGCCCGCCCACAGCTGCGGCGGCGCGAGCTGCAGGAACATGGTGGTGAAGAATGTCACGAAGAAGCCCGAGCTGAAGAAGAACACGATGAGCCCAATAACGGGCTTGCGCCAGCCTCGACGGCCAGAATGGAAATAATCGACAGCAGCATAACGCCGAACATGACGAATCCCATATAGCGGCGTTCGCGAATGTCGAATACGATGCCCCTGCTACAAGGCCGCTTGCCGCCAAAAAAAGAGGCGCGGCCATTCGTCGACCGCGATGGAGCCTTTGCGCGTCGGAAAGCGTGGTTACGCCGTCGAGCGTTGAAAACAGGCAGGCCAGAATCGCGACCAAAGCAACCGACCAGAGCGCACGGTTCAAGGGCTGGACATTTTCCGTTGTGCGCAGGACTTGTCGTCGTGTTGGCGTTTTCCGACGTGCAAGCGTTTTCCCATGGCGTTCGGCGTTGGCGTTGTCGCGCGCGTGAAGAAGAGCAGCGCCCAGCGCCGCGGCTCCTGCACAGCATGGCGACTTCCCATGCGCCCGGGAATGAATTGGTTGTTCGCGAATTGCAACAGAATGCCTGCTGCATAGGCGGAACCTGCGCCCTTAGCGAGTGATGGGCTTCCTCGAATGCGCGTGCCATGTTCCAATGGGCTTCCGCTCCTGCGCACCCCAAAAAGAAGAAGCCTGCGCATCCGGCAACTTGCAGTGCGGTGGCGTCATCGAGCATGAGGACGGCGATGAGGCACGCGATGGCGCCTGCGGTTTCGGTGAAGGGTATCCATGCCCGTGCGCGCGGAAGTTTCGAGAGCGCTGCGAAGGCGAGAAAGCCCACAACGCTTGCTCCCAAGATAAGCGCCTGCGCGCCTACGACGCCTTCTGCTGGCAGAAGCGTGCCCATGCGCCTGTCGAAGAAAAACTCGCTTCCCAGAAACGCGAAGGTGAACAGCGCGAGAGCGGCAAGCGATTCGAGAGATTTTCTTTCGATTGACAGCATGGATTTTCCTCAACATATATATAAAGCGCCGGTGCGCGAAGGCGCCGGCGTGGCAGGTGCTTTTGCGTGCTTCCTATTGTAGTGGCGGGTGAGGCGTTTCCGTGTAAAAGACGCGAAACGCTTTGCCTGCGGCGCGGCGTTTCGCGCGTGCAATCGTGAGCATGGGGTAAAGATGGGTTTTTCATCGCTTGCGCCGTGCCGGCAATGCGGCGAGGGGCTTTGCGCATGAGCTCGGTTTATCTTCCAAGTGTGTTTTTGTGAAAAGAATCAAATCGTTTTCCCAGATAAACACCTAGGTTCGTATATACGAACCTAGGTGTTTTCTTCGTATTCGCGCAAAGTGCAGGATGGATTTTCAGCAAAAGGCACAAGAGAAGGACGCTGCCATGAAACGAAATGCCACGCAACCGAAAACGCGCGCGACGTTGCGCGCGGCGTGTCGAAAAGCGCTTGCCTGCGCGCTTTCGGCGGTGCTTGTCGTGGGGCTCGCGCCCACGTTCAGCATCGCTGAAGCAGCCGAGGACGAAGCCGATGCCGCGGCGAATGCTGTGGGCGATGGGGCGGCTGAAGGCGCCGCTGATGGCTTCGTAGCGCCCGATGCCATGTCGGGCACTGGCTCGCAGGTCGTCTCCATTCCTGAAGATAGCACGATCGATCCATGCCGCCGTCGCGCTTGAGGGCGACGATTCCGAAGCGGCATCTGCGCAAAGCGGTGAGGTGGGATTGCCCGGCTCGCCGGCGGAGAACGCAATCCGGGATACAACGAGCCTTTCCCGCCAAGGGCGGCGATACTGCATCTTCCGCGGCAGTCGATGGTAATGCCGCGAAGGCTCCCGTGCCGTTGCCGACGAGTCGAACGGCGATGGCGACGGCGCTTCCGCCAACGCCGAACCGACGGTTGGCCCAAACCCCTTCAAGCAAGGCGTCGACGCGCAGCCGCTGCTTGGCTTGGACAACTACGACAAACACGTTATGGTAGACAGCGAGGGCAACGTCGACAAAAACCGAGACAGCCAAGCGCTGGAAAACGAAAGTCGGCTGCTGAGGGTAAAAAGATGTGGGCAGGTACGCTCATCCAAGACAATGGCTACTGGGGATCAGCCGGGGTGGAGCTTTGTAGTCGACTGGCCGCAGCCAAACCCCTGCACGATGCTGAGGTGTATGCCTACATTGAAAAAAAACTACAGCGGTACAACTGACGGCGCGAAGCGCGACGTTGTTATTGCCGAGGGTGATGCTGGTCTTACGTCCGTCAACTTCCGTGATCTGTTTGACGGCAGCCATGATGTACATTGGCGACTTCGGCTTCGAATACAATCGCCTTAGCTCGCTTTCAATCCCCAGCTTCGTCAAAAAGATCAACATGGATGCGTTTATGCAGGATGGCACAAATGCGTCTTTGACCGACTTGCAATTCGAAGAGGGCATTGAGTGCATTGCGGGGGGCATTTACCAATTGTAACGGCCTTGCGAAGCAGGACCTGATTGAGTTTCCAAAATCGCTTAAATACCTTGACGGCGGAGCGTTTACGACATGCGGCGCTCTGAAAGGTGCGGTTCGACAATCCCGACATTCGTTTTGACAGCCCAGTACGACAGCGACCAAGACGACCCTTCTCTTCCCTTCGACGACGGTACAACTGTATGCCTACAAGAAAGAAGGCGACGGCACCGATTCTGACCCGTACCGCCTTTCTCGCAGCAGGATACCGAATCCTCAAGCACTATAACTACGTGTATGGACTCGACGATGAATCGTCGGTTGTCACGGTTACCGGCAAGTTGAACTTCCTGAAGGCGCTGCTCCCGGCGACGTGTCGGTAGTTATGGAGCAAAACGGCGCATTGAAGAAACTGGCGCTAGCCGAAGACGGGTCTTTCACGTGTCCCGACGCAACAATTGCTACTGAGTGTTCCATCACTGTGCAAATTGCTGGGTACTATGATAAAAACTACCTGCGCACCGCATCGCAGATGGGCTCCCTCGTGGGATTTGGGAACAATTGCCGCGTCTGATTTCAAGAAAATTGCCGCTCAGCGCACGCTCCCGATAAGCGTCTATACAAAGAACGTCGCGAATGCGGAAGGCGAAGAAGCGCTCACGAATATTACGAGCAATCCTGGTTTATCGTTCAAGCTCAAGCGCGATGGCGTCGATCTGGCTTCGGGCGAAGACGCCGATTACGTCGTGCAGTGCAATTCTGTTGTGCTCTCGAAGCGCTTGCGGAACGAAGGCAACTTCGAGAGGCTTTCGCTCGAAGTTTCGACCAGCGATTCGCTGAAGCTTACGGGCACTACGGTTGCCTCACAGCAGCGAACGGGGCGGTTTCGAGGCAACCCTTTCTTCATGGGGCAGCGTACGTGTGTCCACGAATGCCGCGTATGGGGCCGCAGTCGCGTATTCCTTTCAGCGGGACCCACGCGAATGCGCGGTTGCGTCGTGGACAGCTACACGTCGGTTGAATGGCCAGATGGTCAGGAAACCCCAATTGGATTCTTTCTACGGGCAAGCTTGAAGGCGGGAAACCTATGTCGTGGCGGCATGCAAGCCAGACACGGTGCTCTCTGCATCGAACCTGGGGAGTGTTGGAGCGTTCTGGCGTTCCGTACGCGAAAGCCGAAGTCGAGATAACCGACAATTCAGTGTCTGAGGTGACGCTCGACGTGCCCGATTACGACAAAGAGCAGCTGCTGAAGAATGCGGGGGTGAAATCAGCGCGCGTGCAAGCCCCGGGTGACGGTGTGTGGTTGCTGGGTGCGAAACAATAATCGAAGTGGCCTATGACCTCGATAAGCCAATGCCGCTCGAATTCACCTTCGGCATTCCTTCCGCTGATTATCACGGCGTAAGCGCATCGCTGAAAAAGCTCAGGTAATGCGTCTTGTGGGGTGTATGAGGACAGCCTGGTTGTTGATGTCGATGCGCAAACGACCTCTGATGTGCTCTATATTGCGTTTACGCCCGATAAGCAGCAGGTGTACTCGACTTCCCGTGTCGCTCGAGGCGGACGACAAGGTGATTCCTTTGGGTGATGCGGCATCCCTCGCACGAGGAATGACGGTCAAGGTTGACAACTGCGTAAAAGATACAGGCAATCAGGCCATGCTGTACCCGGCGCGCCTTCGTCG
>VOFB01001332.1_pt1 | contig 26692 bp, 40 predicted proteins | sample 5384141 | NCBI WGS metagenome assembly VOFB01 (sample SAMN12384721, study PRJNA508395) | human gut metagenome | isolation source: healthy gut A | host: Homo sapiens | reverse complement strand
CCATTCTCAACCTCTGATGGGCCATTTTGGAAATTGGTCATAGTAGAACTTTTCCACTTTAATTGCCATTGTCTCGACCTTATAATTACACGTTATAGCTGATGTAATCTCGCATCTTTCCATCTTCTTGATACTGTAAAAACAAATGAAATAATATATGACACGCCATTACATCAATTCCATCGGGTGTGCGATGCCAGCAGTTACTGCAATTTTCAATAATTATACGTCCATCACTAATCATCTGAGGGTAATCGACTCTTACAGTTATCATATAGTTTATCAAAATATAAAAGGAAATTGATAGACGTTTTCTTCTGATATTTTCTGTTACCGGATATTCAACAGGCGATTCTTTACTTCCTCTATACTGTTCTCCACGCCTTCAATTTCATCATACAGACGGTATAACCTTGTCTCCATATCCTGATATTTCTTCTCATAAAATTTATCCATGATATCCAGGCTATCCATCTGCTGTCCAAGTCTTGCTTTTGCTCCGGTCAGCTGCCTGTGCTGTTTTTCCAGTCCTTCAATCTCTTTTTCTATTTCCTCTGTATCTATTCTTGAACCGATTTTATTCAGAATTGCTTCTTCAAATTTAGGATTTTTCACCAGTTTCCGAATAACTTCTTCCACTGCATTGTTAATCTTCTCCTCGCTCCATTGTTTACGATATCCACATTTATGACCATCTACCAGACGACGATGTTTGCAGGCATAATAGAAATAATCCTTATATAAGGTTCCGTCTTTCTTTTTCTTTCGATTTACGTTTCCATACATACCGCTTCCACATAACGGGCATCTTAATATTCCAGATAAGATATGTTCATGATCAAGACTATGTGTCTTTTCATATTTCACACCTGTTTTTTCTCGTTTTTGATAAGCCAGCTCCCAGTCTGTTTCTGAAACAATCCCTTCATGGATACCATCGTGCAGCATATAATTTTCCTGTTTTACAATGCGATATTCATTTCTTGTTCCAGAAACTTTCTCGTTCTTCCTTCGTCCATAAGCCAGCTTTCCGCAGTATACCGGATTATCCAGAACGCCTTTTATAAAGGAAGAGGCAAATGCGTCCAGTGTATTATTCTGTCGTTTTTTCTTTTTATATCCATGCTGGTTCAGCCATGCAGCAATCGCAGAGATTCCCATATTGGTATGAATAAATTTATCATAGATCAGACGAATAATCTCTGCTTCGTCCTCTGCGATCTGCAATTCTCCATTTACCAACTCATAGCCATAAGGAGCAAACCCGCCGTTCCATTTTCCTTCCCTGGCTTTCTGCTTACGTCCTTCCATTGTTTGAACAAGGATATTCTCTCGTTCAATCTCTGCCACCGCAGACAGAACGGAAATCATCAGCTTTCCACTATCTTTTGAGCTGTCAATCCCATCTTCTACACAGATCAGATTCACTCCAAAATCCTGCATCCTCTGCAAAGAATTTAAAACATCTGCCGCATTACGACCAAATCTGGAAAGCTTGAACACCAGTACAAACTGCACCTCATCTGTGCCATTCTCAATATTATCCAACATTCTCTGAAATTCCGGTCTGCCCTCTACGCTCTTTCCAGATTTACCTTCATCGGAATACTCATTTACGATTTCCATGTTCTGAAATTCCGCATATCTTTTGAGTTTTTCTTTCTGAGCATCTAGACTGTATCCATCTACCTGCATGGTTGTGGATACTCTGGTATATATATCGCATTTAATCTTTTTATTCTTCATAATCTTCCTCGCAATATAACTCCGTTTTGTTGTCCGCTTGAATTTCCTAAAAACAAGGAGAAGCCAGAAAAGAAAAAAGAGGTGGAATACCTCTATATCGAGGCGGATCAGGATCATGCGTCACTTCAGTTCAGAGAGAAAAAAAAGGTGATTTGATTGAAAACGAGAATCACCGGAAGAACAACTGTCTGATCACAAAGCTTGTCTATGTTCACGAAGGAATTGAAAACGAAGCACCTCAGAGCAAAAGACATAAACTCGTGAATCCGTATTACTTCTGTGGAACTAGTTATGGTGAAGAAAATGCGGAATTCTGGGATGAAGTTTATGAATATATCAACAACCATTATGACCTGGATAAAGTCAAAAAAAGTATATCTGAGTTCAGATGGTGGAAGCTGGATTAAATCTGGAATGAAACGGATAGCAGGAATCACATATGTACTAGATGAATTTCATCTTGAGAAGTATCTGATCAAGTTGACCAGTCACATGAAGGACAGCAAGGAAGATGCACTAGATGAACTTCGTGCAGCGATTAGAAGTAAAACAAAACAGGACTTTGAGGAAATCGTTGATCGATTGGAAGATTGTCTGGTTGATGAAACAGGATTAAAACGAATTGCTACTGGCAGGGAATATATTCTGTCGAACTGGACAGCTGCTAAGCTACGTTTGAGACATCAGAACAGGGTAAAAGGAAGCAGCACCGAAGGGCATGTGAGTCATGTATTATCCAACAGAATGAGTTCAAGACCAATGGGCTGGAGTATTACAGGCGCAACAAAAATGGCAAAACTTAGAGCATATGAGCTCAATGGAGGAGATATGCTAGAACTGGTAAGATATCAAAAAAGAGATTTACAGAAAGCTGCAGGAGCCGAATATGATGTTCTGAGCAGCGCTCAGATGATCCAGTCAGAAAAAAACAGACATGGAGAACTTGGGAAATATACAGAGTACATTAGTCATAGCATGTCGCTACAAAATAAAAAGATCGTGAACTTTAATGCACATATATGGGGATTATAGTGCACATGGAATGTAATCAAGAGGTTTGTTCCTCTTGATTACAAAGGAAAGACAGATACTTTCATCTGTCAAGGACGAAGCCACAAGTGGTGCAGGGCATCCTTGACAGATGAAAGTATCTGGTCAAAAGCACAGCCAAGAGGAATAAGCCGGAGTCTGCCCAGAAGAAAAACTGGGCTTGCTTCGAATACAAAAAAAGAGTTATATTAAATCCAAAAGTCATTGCCTGATATTTTATATGGAATGGAAAAAGCTGATCACCGCTTCTCTTTTTATCCGATTCAGCATCTGCCCAGTCGGCGATCAATACTTATGCAGAGGAATTTATGATGGTTTCAGCAACCGCCTCGGAGGATTTGTCAATCTGTACCGGATCCTGACCTCACAGTTTATGATCCTTTTTATTGCAGTTCTGTATATTGGTATGGTCATTGCCTGCATAGCCACAACTCCCCTGACCGTTGTGAGATTCAGCTATCCCGCAACTTTGTACTATTTGGTATTCTCTATTACTTTTTAGTAAATGTCGTCGGAAATACGCTCGTTGCAAGGCTCAGCAACCGCTTTTTAGGCAGAACAGTATTCCTTGACCCGTCTATGGGATATGCAATGCTTATTGTTGCCATACTGGGGGCAGCCTTTCTCTTCCTTTGCCTGACCATCAGGATAAAAAGAGAAGAAAAAAGCTGACTCAGCTCTGAGATAATGCAGGTTTTTAGAAGAATACACTGAAAGTATATCACCTTTCCTCCCTGTACATAAGGTCAAAATAACTCTATTGTATTGGAAAGGTGATTTTATAAACACACAATAATTAGTTAAAAATGATATATGATGCCAGGGTCAAAGGTCTAAGCCCACATGAGCTTGCTCATAGGTGGGTGAAAGACCTTAGAACCCACCCGATATGAGCATAAAGTGGGATGATAATCCCACGATATGCGAATATTGGGCAGGATTTGTGGGAGTGCGTAGCACGGAGCAATCCGTAGCATCAAAGTCGGGGGCTTTTTGACCCCGACATCATGATATAAAAGTAATATTTCTTCCCTCTTAGTATCTAATCACTTTGCTACTACAAGCAATAGGATCAGTATAATTTTCATCTCCCTCACCTTGCTTTCATTTGTCTTGCAAACGTTCTAGTTTGTTCAATTAATATTATAAAGCACTTTTGTTTATTCTGTAAACTTTATGTATTGACTTCATCTTTCAGTAGTGTTATCATCAATTCAAAGGTGGTGAGACTATGACACAGGGTGAAAGAGTGCGAATGATAAGAAAACATCCTAATGTCAATCTTACGTTGGAAAAGTTTGGCGAAAATTAGGAATCAAAAAATCTGCTCTTAGCTTAATTGAAAATGGAAAAAATAATTTAACTGAACAAATGGCTAAATCCATCTGCCGTGAGTTCCGAGTAAATTACTTTTGGCTCACCAAAGAAAAAGGGAGAGCCTTTCATTGATATCCCTGATACTGCTTTGGATGATCTTGCCGATGATTACGATCTTGATAATATAGATAAAAAAGATTATTCAGAAGTATCTGGAGCTGAGTGCTGATCAGCGTGACGTGATTAAAGCTTACCTGAGAAGTCTCTGCAAGACAGAAAAAAAACAGAGTGATTCACCCGTCTTTTCTGATGAAGTACTTATGTATGTATTGAAATCCGGAGATCCTGATTATCAGCCATCCTGCTCACAGGATGACCTCAGGAAAAGAACTCGATTTTAATTTTGGACATAGGTGAATAAATTGTTTAATGACCATTTTTCCCACTTGGGCAAAATGGTGAACGCTTCTCAGAAACTCGATTAGAAAGGACGTAAGCATATGCCATTACCAAAATCAAACAACTATACAATTGAAGATATCTACTTCTTCCTGATGGACAGCGTGCTGAGCTGATCGACGGACAGATCTATGATATGTTCCACCGAGTCCCTTCCAGCAGGAACTGGTAAATGGAGCTTTCCGCAACTCTTCGCGATTACATCAAAAAGAATAGCGGATCGTGCAAAGTTTACCCTGCTCCATTTGCCGTTTTCTTAATCAAGACGACCACAATTATGTAGAACCAGATATCTCCGTGATTTGTGATCCTAACCGGATTAATGAAAAAGGATGTAATGGTGCTCCTGATTTTTATTATAGAGATCGTATCACCAAGCAGCCAACGCATGGATTACCTCACAAAATTGTTCAAATACCGTACAGCCGGTGTTCGTGAATTGGATTGTGAATCCAATGAAGCAAACAGTTCAGACCTACTTCTTTGGTGACGTAGAAGATTCCAATCAATATTCTTTTGATGATGAGATTTCTGTTGGGATCTACGATGATTTGAAGATCTGTATTGCAGATTTACTGAAATAAAAAAACGCCTCGGTTCTCTTTTTATAAATCAATAGTTTCACATAAAAAGAAAAGCCCTTGAAATGTTGTATTTTCAAGGGTTTTTCCATATTTACTGATCTATTTCTTAGAATTTTCCAGCCTTTGCAGCTTCTTCAACAGCAACTGCTACTGCAACAGTCATACCAACCATCGGGTTGTTTCCTGCTCCGATAAGTCCCATCATCTCAACGTGAGCCGGTACGGAAGAAGATCCAGCGAACTGTGCATCAGAGTGCATACGTCCATTGTATTGTCATACCGTAAGAAGCCGGTCCTGCTGCCATGTTGTCCGGGTGAAGTGTACGTCCTGTACCACCACCTGAAGCAACTGAGAAATATTTCTTTCCAGCTTAAGACGTCTTTCTTATATGTTCCTTTGCTGGAATCAGAGTTTCCTGTGATGATACATTAACATGATCCTTCTACTACGTCGTTAGCTCCGTAGCAGTTAACTTTTTGCACGAAGTCCGTCAGAATAAGCCTTTACGGAATACTTCTTTCAGCTCTCCTGTATGATAGTCAAGCTCTGTCTCTACATAAGTAAAGCCGTTGATACGAGCGATGATCTGAGCAGCGTCTTTTCCAAGACCGTTCAGGATAACACGCAGAGGTTTCTGACGTACTTTGTTTGCTTTTTCAGCGATACCGATAGCGCCCTCAGCAGCTGCGAAGGACTCATGGCCTGCCAGGAATGCGAAGCACTCGGTGTCCTCTTCCAGAAGCATTTTACCAAGGTTACCATGGCCAAGACCAACTTTACGCTGATCTGCTACAGAACCCGGGATACAGAAGGACTGAAGTCCCTCACCGATTGCTGCTGCTGCGTCTGCTGCCTTTGTACATCCTTTTTTGATTGCGATTGCTGCGCCTACAGTGTAAGCCCATTTTGCATTCTCGAAGCAGATTGGCTGAATGCCTTCGATCATTTTGTATACATCAAGGCCAGCAGCTTTTGTAACTTCTGCAGCTTCTTCGATGGAGTTGATTCCGTACTCAGCAAGCTTAGCCAGAATCTGTTTCTCTCTTCTTTCATATGATTCAAATAAAGCCATTGAAATAGTCCTCCTTACTCTTTTCTCGGGTCAACGATCTTAACAGCATCAGCAACACGTCCGTACTGTCCTTTTGCTTTTCAAGAGCAACAGCAGGCTCATCGCCGCCTTTGATGAAGTCCATCATCTTTCCGAAGTTTACAAACTGGTAGCCGATTATTTCATCATCTGCGTCAAGAGCGATACCTGTCACGTATCCGTCAGCCATTTCCAGATAACGAGGACCTTTTTTTCAGAGTTCCATACATAGTACCCACCTGGGAACGAAGACCTTTACCAAGGTCTTCCAGTCCGGCACCTACAACCAGTCCTTCTTCGGAGAATGCAGACTGGCTACGTCCATAAACGATCTGAAGGAAGAGCTCACGCATGGCAGTGTTGATTGCATCACATACGAGGTCTGTGTTGAGTGCTTCAAGAAGTGTTCTTCCCGGAAGAATCTCGGATGCCATAGCTGCAGAGTGTGTCATACCTGAACATCCGATTGTCTCAACAAGTGCCTCCTGGATGATTCCGTCTTTTACGTTCAGTGTGAGCTTACAAGTACCCTGCTGCGGAGCACACCAGCCAACACCATGTGTAAAGCCGGAGATATCTTTGACTTCTTTTGCTTTTACCCATTTTGCTTCTTCCGGGATTGGAGCTGCACCATGGTGAACACCCTGATGTACCGGACACATCTGTTCTACTTCGTGTGAATAAATCATGTTAAAACTCCTTTCAATATGTATGATTTTTCTTCGTATACGGTACACTTTTTTCGCACTAAAAGGGCTCAGAGAACCCTTTCTTCCTATGCATGATACTCTTCCTGTCCACCGGGGCACACCTGTCTGCCCCGGATGCCTGCACCATAGAAAAGGTGTTACCTGCCGCACACTTTTCTCATTGCACCATATGTGTTTATTTTCGCACAATTTACCTCATTCGTCAATCATTACTTTGACAAGTTTTTTCACTAAGAAATGCCAGATTTTTATAAATCTGACATTTTCCACCCTTACTCTTCTGTAAGCAATCTTTCTTTTAACATTTCAAGTGCCGTTTCTACTGTATGCAGCCGGTTTTCCATCCGATTTCCCGTACAACCGGCATTCTTTCACTGTAGTCTTTCCATTCAGATAACAGCCGATATAAACCAGTCCCACCGGTTTTCCGCTGTTCCGCCTCCCGGACCGGCAATCCTGGTGGCACTCAGTGCAGCTTCTGCTTTCGCTGCCCTTTTGCTGCCCCTTCTGCCATCTCCCGTGCAGTCTGTTCACTGACTGCTCCAAACTGTTCCAGAGTCTGATGAGAAACCCTCACCAAACGTTCTTTTGCCTCATTTGAATAAGTAACATATCCTTCATTCAGTACCTCCCGATGCTCCTGCAACATTGACCAGAGTGCCTGCGAATCATCCCACCGGTACAGGATTCTGCCGTCGTTATATGGAATCCTTTTTTCTGCCAAAAGTTCAACCACAGTCTCTTCCAGCGTCTTTTCTCCTGCAGCCTGCTCCTTTAAATACCATTCCAGATACATCTGTTACATACCTCCCTGCGTCAGAACCTGTCTGTTCGTCCATACATAATCAATCAGTGAAATGATCGTCAGGGCAAGAGCCAGCCAGATCAGGATCTGTCCGATCAGATCAAAAACTCCTCCAAGATCCGCGATCAGTACAATGATCATCGCCATCTGAAATACAGTTTTGAATTTTCCCCAATAGCTTGCTGCGATAACAACACCATTATCAGATGCCACGAGACGGAAACCGCTTATAATAAACTCTCTCGCAATAATAACAATAACAACTGCTGTCGGAAGTTTTCCTAAAGGAATCATACAGATCATTGCAGAGCACACAAGAAGCTTATCTGCCAGCGGATCCATAAACTTTCCAAAATTTGTTATCAGATTGTATTTTCTTGCAATTTTCCGTCCAGCATATCTGTCAGACTTGCAATCACAAAAATTGCCAGAGCAATCCACTTATTTGCCGCCCCCCTACGTCCGTCAGCATAAAAACACAAAAATGGTACCATGATCACCCGTAATACTGTCAGCTTATTTGGTAAATTCATAATAACTCTCCTATCAAATCATAATCCAAAGCACCTGTTACTTTTTACTTTGCGAAATCACCCGAAAGTAACTCTTCATTTGTATTGATAAAAATCAATCCGTCAACATTCGGAGCGTCTCTGTAAGTTCTTCCGACATACGCATTTTCATCAGCAACTTTTCCTTCGATCATAACCAGAACCTTTCTCTTCCGATCATGTCTTCCGCCTTGTCAAATGCGATCTCCTGCTGCAGTTCCATGATCTCTGCCTGCCGGTCTTCTTTTTACTTCTTCTTCGATCTGCTCCGGCATTCCTGCTGCCGGTGTATCCTCTTCCGGCGAATAAGTAAAGACTCCCCAGACGGTCAAACTCCATTTCGTCGACAAACTGCATCAATTCTTCATGCTGTTCTGCGGTTTCTCCCGGGAATCCTGTGATCAGGGTTGTACGCAGACAGATATCAGGAATCTCACTTCTCAGCTTTTCCACTATATTGACCAGTTCCTGTTTTGTAGTCCTTCTGCCCATCCGCTTCAGAATCGTATCATTCGCATGTTGGATCGGAAGATCAAGATAATGACACACTTTCGGTTCTTTTTTTATCACTTCTATCAATTCATCTGTAATTTCCTCCGGATAGCAATACAAAATTCGGATCCAGCGGATTCCGCTGAATATTACAAATTCTCTGACCAGCTTATGCAGTGATTTTTCTCCATAAAGATCCTTTCCATAAAGTGTCGTTTCCTGTGCGACAAGAATCAGTTCTTTGACACCTTGCTCTGCCAGTTCCCTGGCTTCATTCAGAAAGACGTTCCATCGGAACACTTCTATAATTTCCACTTACTTTTGGAATAATACAGTATGTGCAATGTTTGTCACATCCTTCTGCGATCTTCAGATATGCAAAATGTCTCCTGTTGTTACAAGACGCTTCGTCTCCGGTAATGGAAGAGCATCAAGGTCAGCTAGTCATCAACTTCATGCTGTCCGGCAAGTGCCGCATCTACCGCATCTAAAATGCGATCATATGCAGTCGTTCCGAGAACTTCATCTACTTCCGGAATCTCATCAAGAATCTCCTGACGATAACGCTCTGCCATACATCCTGTAACGATCAATGCCTTTGACACTGCCATTCTTCTTATATTCTGCCATCTCAAGAATATTCTGGATGCTTTCCTCTTTCGCATCATGGATAAAACAACAGGTGTTGATCACACTAATATCAGCCTTCCTGTTCATCATCTGTCATCTCATATCCTCTAGATGCCAAAAGTCCGAGCATCACTTCTGTATCTACGAGATTTTTGTCACATCCCAAGGATATAAAAAGTATCTTCATATAAAGTAAAACCTCCTGGTCATCCTCTCTAAAAATATAAATAAATCTCACCTTTGTGCATCATTCCATGCATGCACAAACGTTCAACAACAAAAAGAGCAGATTGCACTTTTCTGCATCTGCTCCGTTACTGTTCTGATTCTTCTTCGTCAGTGTCCTCAGGTAAGATCTTTAAGCTCACCTTCATTCAGTTCTTCGATTGCAATGGAAAGCGGCTTCTGTCCGTTCTTTCGCAGGTACAAGCGGAAGTTCTCCGGCGATCAGCTGTCTTGCACGCTTATGATGTAGCCATTACGATAGAATAACGGCTGTTTACAACCTTAGAATCTCCCCTCTTCAACGTCTTTGTTAACTACTTTCATCAAGTCTGTATAAGATGGATGCAGCATATTTAATTTTCTCCTTTCAAACTCTTCCAATTCTTCTTTTTATGTCATTTCCATAAATCCTGTATTGCGTGAACTTCTGTGGTGTTCTCCCGGATAATACGAATGCATCTCTTCAACACAATCATCCAGTTCATCATTCACGATCAAGATAATCGTATTGATCCATTCCTTCTGCTTCTTCACAGGCACGATCCATTCTTGACTCGATCACATCCATCGTCTCTGTTCCCCTTCCGACCAGACGGCTTCTTCAGTTCTTGGCTGTCGGCGGAGTGATGAATAAAAGCAACGTATCCGGGAAAGCCTTTTTCACTTTCAATGCCCCCTGAATCTCAATCTCCAGGATCACATCCTTTCCGGATTCCAACTGCCTTTCTACATAATCACGCGGAGTGCCGTAGTAATTTTCCACATATTTAGCATACTCTATCAGTTCATTGTTGGCAATCATTTTTCAAATTCCTCTTTTGAAATGAAAAAATACTCTTTCCCATCTGTCTCGCCTTCTCTTGGCTGCCTGGTGGTTGCCGAAATAGAAAGTGCATAATTCTCAGGATATTTTTTCATAAGAGCTTTCATCAGAGTTCCTTTCCCTGAACCCGAAAATCCTGATACAACGATCAATATACCTTTTTTTCCATAATCCTGTTCCTCTTTTTCTCAAACTATTCTATATTCTGGATCTGTTCCCGGATCTTCTCGATCTCCGTCTTCAGTCCGATTGCCAGATTCGATACTTCCAGATCATTGGCTTTGGAAAGAATCGTATTCGCCTCACGGTTCATCTCCTGTGCAATAAAATCAAGTTTCCTTCCGATTCCTTCCTTTTCTTCCAAAGTCAACCTCATATGCTGAATGTGGCTTTTCAGTCTCACTACCTCTTCATCGGTACAGATCTTATCTGCAAATAAAATTACCTCTGCTGCGATCCTGCTTTCATCGATCTGCACATCTTCCAGAAGCTCTTTCACCTTTGCCTCCAGCTTTGCACGATACTCTGCAACGATCTGCGGAGAACGCTCTTCCACTTTTCCTACCTGACCTTCAAGATAAGACAGTTTTTCAAGAAGATCCTTCTTCAGATTCTCGCCTTCTGCCGTCCTGGTTTCAACAAACTGCCGGAATGCTCCCTCTAATGCTTCTTTCAGTCCATTCCACAATTTATCCTCATCCTCTGCCTGCTCTTCCATTGTAAAAACTTCAGGGAAACGTGCAAGTGAAGATACACGGATATCATTCTCCAGACCAAATTCTGTCTCCATCTGCTGAAGATACTTCAAATACTCTCCGGCAATTCCTGCATGATATCTGACAGAAACCTGGGACTGCGATGCATCTTCATAAGTAATAAAATATCTACTTTCCCTCTGCTCGCATAAGATTTCAGCAGAGTACGGATCGATGTCTCAAAAAATTCAGTTTCTTTGGCATACGGATATTTACATCCAGATAACGGTGGTTCACACTTTTCAGTTCCACGGTAAACTTTCTGTTCTCCTTCTGAACCTCGCATCTGCCAAAACCGGTCATGCTTTTGATCATAATCATTCATCCTCTGTAATTCTCATTTTTCCCATAAAAGAAACGGTTTAAACGTCTCGTTCAAATCCGTCTGCCTTCATGTCTATAATCTTATTTATTATACTCCTACTTTTCCTTATTGGTCAACAGGTCTTTTTGAAGTTTTTCAGATTCTGTGCTATACTGATTTCAGACTTATAAGAAATGAGGAATCTGAAATGGCATTTGACGGAATCGTTGTCGCGAATCTCGCGTATGAATTAAAAAAAGAAAAACTTATAAATGGAAGAATTTCCAAGATTGCACAGCCTGAGACAGATGAACTTCTTCTCACTGTGAAGTCAGCATCCGGGCAGTATCGTCTGCTGATTTCTGCCGATGCTTCTCTTCCGCTGCTTTATCTTACTGATACCAACAAGCCAAGTCCTATGACCGCACCTAATTTCTGCATGTTACTGCGAAAGCATATCAGTGGTGGCAGAATCGTCGACATTTATCAGCCGGGACTGGAACGGATCATTCACTTTAAGATTGAGCATCTGGACGAACTGGGTGATCTCTGCCGGAAGGAACTGATCATAGAGATCATGGGAAAGCACAGCAATATTATCTTTTGTTCAGAGGACGGAAAGATCATTGACAGTATCAAGCACGTTTCCGCACAGATGAGTTCTGTACGTGAGGTTCTTCCCGGACGGGATTATTTTGTACCGGACACGATGTCCAAGGCAGATCCTCTGACCGTGTCCTTTGAAGAATTTTCCTCACATCTGACCAGGAAACCGATGCCTGTGTCAAAAGCAATCTATACAAGCTTTACCGGGATCAGTCCGGTCACTGCAGAAGAGATCTGCTCTCTGGCAGGAATGGATTCCTCTATCGCCGCCAAAGAATATTCTGAGGATCTTCTGCTGCATCTTTACACGCAGTTTTCTATTTATCTGTCTGCTGTAAAAGGAGCATACTTTCACACCGGTTATTTATTTTAACGGATCAGAGCCAAAGGAATTTGCAGCACTCCCTCTGTCCCATTTTTTCCAATTATATGCCGAAGGAGTTTTCTTCGATTTCACAGGTCCTTGAGACCTATTATGCAACCAGGAACCAGCTTACCCGTATCCGCCAGAAATCCGCAGATCTGCGTCATGTCGTACAGACTGCACTGGAACGGAACCGTAAAAAATACGATCTCCAACTCCGCCAGTTAAAAGATACCGAAAGCCGGGATAAGTATAAGGTTTACGGGGAATTGATCAATACTTATGGATACAATGTCGCTCCCGGTGAAAAAAGACTGGAAGCTCTCAACTATTATACAAATGAAATAGTATCCATCCCGTTAGACCCCGTCAGGACACCGCAGGAAAATGCACAGCGGTATTTTGCAAAATACAATAAGCAGAAACGTACTTTTGAAGCACTGACGGTTCTTTGCAAAGAGACTGCCGAAGAGATCTCCTATCTCGAATCTGTACAGACTGCACTGGACATTGCCCTGACTGAGAATGATCTCGCTGAGATCAAAGAAGAACTGACCAATTCAGGATACATCCGCCGCAGATATACAAAAAAGAAAGTCAAAATAAATAATAAACCGCTCCACTATATCTCCAGTGACGGTTTCCATATCTATGTCGGTAAAAATAATCTGCAGAATGACCAGCTCACTTTCCATTTTGCAGTTGGGAATGACTGGTGGTTCCATGCAAAGCAGGCTCCGGGTTCTCACGTCATCGTCCGAACCAATGGAGCTGAACTGCCTGATACTACTTTCGAAGAAGCAGCACGGCTTGCTGCTTATTATTCCAGTATGCGTGGTTCTGACAAAGTAGAGATCGACTATGTTGAGAAAAACAGGTCAAAAGCCTGGTGGAGGCAAGCCCGGATTTGTCGTATATTATACGAATTATTCTATGGTCATCGACAGCAACATCAGTCAGATCCGGCTATGTGCTGATTAAATTTTTTCAACCGGTTCTATACCGAGATTCTCCGATCTGCCATCTGAAGAAGAACATATCCTGGCATTTTTCTGCCATATAAAAACCACAGAACAAAATTTCCGGTCTTTCTCCGGGTTCTGTTCTGTGGTTTTATTCTCCCGCTGCTTCTTTTACTTCCTCAGGAACTTCAATAGCATCCACCTGATCAAAATCTGTAAACTTCAGATCGATCGAATAAAGATTCACTTTGGTTGTCTCTCCATAGGATTCATAGAGTTCATTCAGGACATCACTCATATCCACCAGGATCCTTGCCGGCAGCATCTCATCTTTATAAATTTCAAAAATCACCGGGATTTTCAACTCCCTGATTGCATCTTCATCCGGAAGTTCTACCAGGTGAAAAGCATTGACCATATCTTTTCCAAGAATGCCCATCAGCTCTGTTCCGGTCACATCCCCGTACATCTGATAACATTCTTTTCCATCTTCTTTCACAGTCTTCTTTGCAAGATGAAAAGATTCCATTGCTTTGCCTTCCTGCCTGAAAATATCACCGTCCACTCCAAGATGACTCTCGGAGCCGTCCCCTGTCATTTCCTTCACCCAGCTATCATTGGTTCTGCTGTACGTTACCGCTTTTCCATCTTCCTGAACCTGATAGATCTCCAGGTCGGCTGAAACCTGTGCATTCTTGATCTTTACTTTTGCGGTTCCCTTTGCATATCCGGCAGGTGGCTGTGTCGTATTCTCAAGATCCAGTGCCATATTGACATTTCTTATGTCCAGCACATCTTCCATCTGGATCGCTACTTCAACATGATTTGCTGATGACGTGACGTTCTGCATATTTTCTTCCATGTCCGCCAGCAGCCTCTTCGGTGTCATCCTTCCGCTGCATCCTGCTAGCATCCCGGTCAGTACAAAGAGCAGCAGAATGGCTGCCACTTTGCACCTATATCCCTGTCTGCCTTCGCCTCTGTATTCCAGTCTGCCCTCATACCCGGTCTTATATCTGCACTCCATTTTATATCTTTTGCTGGATACTGGTCTTTTTTTGTCTGTCATACTCACTCCTGTCCGGACAGATAATCGATAAACTGCTGTGCAGTGCGTCCTGTAAGTCCTCCATGGGACAGTTCCCATTTATTTGCTTCCAGAAGCAGATCTTCCTCCGGCAGACTGATTCCATTCTTAATGGCGAGCGTCCTTACAATCTCCTGGAATGCCTTCTTATCCGGTGAACCGAAATAAATCGTAACGCCGAATCTTGCAACCAATGACAGCTTCTCCTGTACTGTATCATTTGTATGCATGTCTTCATCCCTGCTCCTGCTTGTCTTTAAATGTCTCGCGAATCAGATGACGACGGTTGGAAGTCGCATAGATCAGTACATTTTCCGGTTTTTTCTCAAGGCCTCCTCGATCACAGCTTTCAGATATTTATATTCAATCTCAAACTCCTCAAAAGAAAGGTCATCCATATAGATAATGAATTTATAGTTTCTGTTCTTGATCTGGGCGATCACATCATTCAGATCCTGAAACTGATGCTTATACACCTCGATAATACGAAGTCCCTGATCATAATACTGGTTCAGGATTGCCTTAATTGAAGAGGACTTTCCTGTTCCCGCATCTCCGAACATCAGACAGTTATTTGCTTTCTTTCCCTTCTACAAATGCTTTCGTGTTATCAACCAGCTTTTTTTTGCATCTTCATAACCTACCAGATCATCAAGATGTACATGTGCAATATTCGTGATCGGCACGATCTGAACTTCTTCATGCTCCGGATGCTCCACACGGAATGCCTTGTGCAGACCAAGTTTACCAACTCCAAATTCTTTGTAGAACTGTGTCAGGATCACTTTAAACTCTTTTTTCATCCTGTGCTGTACCAAGGTCGCAGCTCAAAGTGCAGATCCGATCCCGTATCCTGCGGTTAAAAACCTTCCCACCGACATTACATTTCTGATAATCCAGAATGACCTGCAGACATTCTGCATCCAGACTTTTTTCCATCGCACTGAAATCATAGTCAAATAATTCCTTAAATATTTTAAAATCATGCAATGCAATCTCATTGATACTTCCTTTTTTCTCCCACAATCTCACAGGATGTGCTGTATGCATTCTCATCACTGGCAAGAAGAAACGTAAGATATGTATGCCAAAGATTCCCCTCGAATCCATGACTTACTGACAGTTCCAGCAGTTCATTGATACAATCAAATAACAATGCTCTTAAGTCTTCCCTGTTGTAATACTCACTTTCATAATGGTCGATCAGAAAGGTAATATCTTTCAGAATCTCACCATATTCCATGTTCTTATACAGCATCAGTTCATTTGTACGCATTTTTATAACCTCTTTTCCAGCTTCCGTCTTTCTTTTGTGTCTCTGTGCTTAAAATAGTATTCTGATCAGCAGGCTCTTTTTCTCAGATCTGTCCGTCTATGGAATAATTTCCCAAAATCCGGAGATTTCTTGCCTCTTCCCGCAGACCTCTGATTGCATTCTTCACTGCCGCATCTTCCAGATTTCCATCAAAATCTACAAAAAAACGGTACTCCCACTGCTTGCCCTCGACCGGTCTTGACTCGATCTTTGTCATATTCAGATCATTATAGATAAAATGTGAAAGAATGTTATACAGTGAACCGCTTTCATGAGGGAGTTCAAACTCGATACTGATCTTGCTTGCATCTTTCAGAAAGATCTTCTGGTTTGTAACCACGATAAACCTGGTTGAATTATCTGCCTCATCATTAATCTCATCCACCAGTACTTCCAGTCCATGAATTTTCGCTGCATAAGCACTGCACACTGCAGCCTGTGCCTTATCCTGGTCTTCCAGTACTTTTTTTGCTGCGATCGCTGTATTTACAACACTGATCCTCTGCCAGTCTGAATGGTCATCCAGGAATCGGGTTGTCTGCATCAGTGCTTCTGCCTTAGAATACACCCTCTTCAATCTCGCTTAACCTTGTTCCCGGAAGCCCTGAAAGAGTATGAACAACCGGAAGGATCGTCTCTGCTACAATATAGTTTTCAAATTCATCAAGCAGGTCATACATCTCGTTCACCGGACCTGCCGAAGAATTTTCAATCGGAAGAACTGCAAAATCCGCAGAGCCTTCTTCAATTGCCTCCATCGCATCCCGGAATGTTCTTACATGAAAGCAATTCACATCCTCCCCGAAGAACTGGTTCATTGCAGCCTGCCCGTAAGCCCCCTCTGTTCCCTGAAATACAACTCTTGCATTTTCTTTATCCAGGGAATGAATCTGAATAAACGGTAACCGCCCCCTAATGCTCCTGCCTCTACCAGTCTCTGGTACTGAAGTTTCCGGCTCATCGACATCAGTTGAGAATACAGTTCTTTAATTCCCTTCTTATTAAATTCTCCCTGCACTTTTGAAGCCACATCTGCCAGTTTGTCTTTTTCTCTCTGACGGTCATAGACTTTTCTTCCGGCTTTTTACTTTATATTCACCTACCTGCTGGCAGACATCCATTCTCATCTGATATAGCTCTGCCATACGGTTATCAATCTCATCAAGCTGGTTTCTCAATTCTTCCAGTGTTGCCATATCTTTCTTCTCCTTTGCACATACTGATTTTTAGTATAATACATTTTTTCTTTAAAATCTACGATAGATTTCTAATCGGAGAATGAACGTTCCCTGAAATGAGGAAAAATCTCCCCTTATATTCTTTCTCATATACTTTAATTTGCTCTTGAAACCACCGCCAATTTAGTATATCATTATACAGAAAATAGATTCGATCTTTACAGGTTTCCGCCGTGGATCTCCTGTAACCGGTCACAATGCAATATCAATTAAAAAGGAGGGTTATATTATGAATGTGAATGAATGCATTACAACTCGCAGAAGTATCCGAAAATACAAGCCTGATCCCGTCGATCACTCTTTGATTGAATCGATCGTATCTATGGCATCCTATTCTCCTTCTTGGAAAAATACTCAGATCACCCGTTATATCGCAATTGATGATTCTTCTATTCTTAAAAAATCGCAGATGATTGTACCCCGGTATATAATTCCAATATCATACAGCAGTCTCCCATGCTGATTGCCGTTACTTTTATTAAAGGAAGGTGCGGTTTTGAACGTGACGGTTCTTATTCTACAAAAAAAGAAGACCGTTGGCAGATGTTCGATACAGGAGCTGCCTGTCAGACTTTCTGCCTTGCTGCAAAAGAAAAGGGCTTGGCACTGTCATTATGGGCATTTTTGATGAAGACAAGATTACAGAACTTTTAGAGATTCCAGAAGAACGCGAACTTGCAGCACTCATTGCTGTTGGTTGGCCTGACATCGACCCGGAAGTTCCAAAAAGAAAGAGCGTGGATGATTTATTACAGTTCCGATAAGATATAAATTTTTACAGTTCTATAATACAAGGAGGTTTCTGATGAAACATTTGATAAGCCCACTTGATCTTTCAGTGGAAGAATTAGACCAACTTCTTGACCTGGCACAGGACATTGAAGCAAATCCAAAAAATATGCCCATGCATGCGATGGAAAAAAAACTTGCCACTTTATTTTATGAACCGAGTACTCGTACCCGTCTGAGCCATGAAGCCGCAATGCTGAATCTTGGTGGAAGTGTTATGGGATTTTCTTCTGCCGATTCCAGCTCTGCTTCTAAAGGTGAAAGCGTTTCTGATACCATCCGTGTCATTTCCTGCTATGCAGACATCTGTGCCATGCGTCACCCAAAAGAAGGAGCACCGATCGTTGCAAGCCAGTATTCTACTATTCCGATCATCAATGCCGGTGATGGCGGACACCAGCATCCAACCCAGACGCTGACAGACCTTTTGACGATCCGCAATTTAAAGGGACGTCTTAACAATATGACGATCGGTCTCTGTGGAGACCTGAAAATTTGGACGCACTGTCCATTCTCTGATCAACGCACTGGTTCGATATGAAGGAATCCGATTTGTCCTCATTTCTCCGGAAGAATTAAGACTTCCCAGTATATCCGTCAGGATGTCCTGGACAGACAACAGATCCCATACGAGGAAGTAACCCGTCTCGAAGACGCACTGCCAAAACTGGATGTTCTTTACATGACACGTGTACAGAAAGAACGTTTCTTCAATGAAGATGATTATGTTCGTATGAAAGATTTTTATGTATTAGATCAGGAAAAATTGGCTCTTGCACCGGAAGATATGTATGTTCTCCATCCACTTCCGAGAGTAAATGAAATTGCTGTTGAAGTGGATGATGATCCGCGTGCGGCTTATTTTACACAGGTACAGTATGGTGTCTATGTGCGTATGGCACTGATCCTTACCCTGCTGGACATTCACGTAGACTGACCGATTTTACGACTCAACCATACATAATGAAAGGAGTACCTGAAATGTTAGAAAATACATTAACTGTAGGAAAGATTTCCGAGGATTTGTACTGGATCATATTGAAGCCGGAAAAAGCATGGAGATTTATAAATATCTTCACCTTGACAAGCTGGACTGTTGCGTTGCTATTATCAAAAATGCAAAAAGTAATAAGATGGGCAAAAAAGATATCATGAAGATTGAATGCCCGATCGATTTCATGGATCTTGATATTCTCGGTTTTATCGATCATAATATCACTGTAAACATCATAGAAGATGGAAAGATCATTTCAAAAAAACCGTTGAAACTTCCGCGTTTGTGGCGAATCGGACGCGGAAATCAGAGATATTCCTTCGCGGTGCAGGCCCGCTTTACCTCAGCCCGTTGACCGTTTGTAACTCGAAAGTGGAAATCTTCGTGCAATGGCACTCGATTTACTTTCTCTAACAAACGCTGCAAAGTGTCTTCGGAACGCTCCCTGCTAATGCACCTGCTCAGGAACACCCTGCTTTCCGCTGACCATCTCGATAAGAAGTTTTTTAGCTCCACAGCGTAGTCACTCAACAATACAAATTTCAAAAAGATAGAAAAAAGCCGGATGGCTATTGACTAAGATATTCGATAGTAAATATTAGACAGTAGATATGATATTTACTACTTGACAAATCCTTTATCCTGGTCGATAGCCATCCGGCTTTCTACTTCTTATTTGAAATTTCGTGTTTGTTGGGAGAAACTGTCCCGGCATGCGAGAAAAGCTTCTAATTTGAAAAATCCAATATCCGCCCTTGCTGTTGCGTGAGCAGTGCATTGACAGGGAGCGTTCCGAAGACACTTTGCCCAACTTGTTAAGGAACGTAAACAGGAGTGCCTCTGCACGAGTGTTTCCACATTCCTGTTACAAGTTGTCAACGGGCTGAGGTAAAGCGGGTCCTGCACTGCGATGCAACAACAAGGGCGGATATGAACGTTTTTCATCAGAATCTGAGATTTTCTGATTTCCTTCTTCAAGGTAGCTCTCGATCATCACACCTTTCACCATCTTCTTTACATCTTCATTATATCTTCTGCTGTGGAGAACCTCGCTTACAATACGGATCTGCTCTTTAAACTGCTTATTTGAGTTAGAATGATTTGCATCAATAATGGCAGCCGGATTCTTCAGATTTTTCTGTCCATATACTTCCACAAGTCGGACAAGATCTTCATAATGGTAGTTCGGGATACACGTTCCGTACTTGTCTACTCCTCCACGCAGGATCACATGTGCCAGATCATTTCCATCCGTTGACACATCCATTCCTCTGTAAATAAAATTATGGGAACTCTGTGCCGCAATCACTGAATTTAACATGACTGAAAAATCTCCACTGGTCGGATTCTTCATACCAACCGGAATGTCCATACCACTTGCTGTCAGACGGTGCTGCTGATTCTCTACCGAACGGGCACCGATTGCCTCATAAGAAAGGATATCATCCAGATAACTTCTGTTCTCCGGATAAAGCATCTCATCTGCTGCCGTCAGTCCGCTTTCTTTCATGGCACGGATATGCATCTTTCTGATTGCAATGATTCCTTCTAATAAATTAGGAGCCTGATCAGGATCCGGCTGATGAAGCATTCCCTTTATAGCCCTCTCCTGTCGTTCGTGGCTTATTCGTATAAATACGTGGAATAATCATCAAACGATCACTGACTTTCTCATTGACTTTTGCAAGTCGGTCTACATATTCGCATACAGAATCTTCCCTGTCTGCTGAGCATGGTCCGACAATCACAACAAATTTGTCTGATTTTTCCTTCAAATATCGACCTGATCTCCTCATCTCTTTTCTGCTTTCAGTTTCACCAGTTCTTCCGGCAGCGGATATTTTGCCTTCAGATATGCCGGTAAAGGCAGTTCCGTATTGATCTTCATTCCCATTGTATCGTCCTCCTGTTGTATTTTATCTGATGATCAGAAGTGCCAAGAAAGCACATTCCTAAGCCGGGTTATGTCGTTGAACAATCATCTATCTAGGCGCGGCGTTGCCGCTGCGCTCAAGCGACCCACCTTAAGCGTGACGGGCAGCCATATTCCTTATATTCGGTCTTGCTTCGAATGGGGTTTACATGTGCTTTTTCTGTCACCACACCGGCGGTAGTCTCTTACACTGCCTTTCCACCCTTACCACGCAAAACGGACCTTTACTGTGGCGGTTTATTTCTGTTGCACTGGTCTTGGAGTTACCTCCACCGGACGTTATCCGGCATCCTGCCCTGTGAAGCCCGGACTTTCCTCGACCACTTGCAATTTTGTTCCGAATTATACAATTTTTTCCTGCCTGATACAGAGAAATCAACAAGACCATTCTCCCAATTTCCTATATAATAAAATTAAGTATGTGTTGTTATGAGTAAATATATAACTCTCTCATTTTGCTCATTTCATATCGTACATTCAAAAGAAAGGAAGGAAGGGTTTTATGAAAAAGAAGAAGGACATGAAAAAGCCTCTGCTCGCAGCAGTTCTTGCCTGCAGTATGGTTCAGATTCCTGCCATTCCCGTTGCTGCTGCAGCACCGGAAAACCTTGCATTGAATCAGACTGTTACTGCAAGTTCTTATGAACAGCCAACGAATAATCCTGAAAAGACTTCTCCTTCAAAAGCGGTAGATGGTGACCTCACCACACGCTGGGGAACAGCTCAGAATCTGGCTGCAAATGAATGGATCAATGTAAATCTTGGTTCTTCCAAACAGATCCAGCAAATCAACATTAACTTTGAGCGAACAGATGACGCTCAGAACATTTTAGGTTATAAAGTTGAAATTGCCAACGGCAACGATACTTATACCGAAATTTACAGGAAAGAGGAAAAAGCAAAGCAAAAGAAGTCATTAAACTGACATCTCCGGTCAGTGCTACGGACGTGAAAGTTACCATTCTTTCTGCCGATGCAGGAACGATCAACTGGGTCAATGTCGGAATCAATGAAATTGAAATCTACGGTTCTATTAACAACGATTATTCTCTCAGTGATGTAGCCGGTATGATCACCGGTGGTACAACCATTGCTGCCGATGTGGCAGATTTTCCAATGCCGACAGTACCTGAAGGATTTAACATCAGAATCAACGGAGCAGATTTTGAGCAGATTATTTCCAGGGATGGAAAGATTGTTCACCCACTGACAGATAAGACCGTAAAGGTATCCTACGTGATTACCAAAGAGGAAACCGGTGAAGAACTGGTGACAGATGATTTCACCTACACGATTGCCGGACAGCATACCACAAATGCTGCAAAAAAATACAAAGCCATCCATTATTCCTGAAATTGCAGAATGGTATTCTGACAGCACTGATTCCGTTGCAACAGACAGTATCACTGCTGTTACTTATGATAATAATGCACTGGAAGATGTTGTTGATGAATTTATTGCTGATTACAAAGATTTCAGTGGCATTGAATTACAGAAAGTAAAAGGAAATGCAAAAGCAAATGCATTCAACTTTTCTCTTGCCGCTCCTGACGAACTGCTCGGTGATGAGGGATATACTATGAATATTCTTTCTGACCGTATCAATGTAGCTTCTGAAAGCACAGTCGGAAATATGTATGGTATGCAGTCAATCCTGCAAATGTATAAATCCAATCCAGATGCATTTTCTATTGGAACAATGCGGGACTATCCAAGATTTTCAACAAGAGGATTTGTTCTGGACGCTGCACGTAAACCAGTCTCCATGGACATGCTCAAAGAAATCTCAAGAACCATGCGTTACTATAAGATGAATGACTTCCATGTGCATTTATCTGACAACTACATCTGGCTGGAAGATTATGGTAAACTGGATCAGGAAAATCAGGCATTCGATGCATATGATGCATTCCGTCTGGAATCCGGTCTCACAAATGATGCCGGTGAATCTCCGACAGCGGAAGATTATTCTTTCTCTAAAAAAGGAGTTTAAAGAATTTATTCAGACTGAACGTGCTGTTGGTGTAAATATCGTTCCTGAAATTGATGTCCCTGCCCATGCAAATTCCTTTACAAAGGTATGGCCGGAACTGAAAGTAACCAATAAGACTTCTTCCACCAGTGCCAACCGGCCTCTCATCGACCATCTGGATATTTCCAAAACGGAAACCGTTCAGAAGATCGAGGAAATTTTCGATGACTATACTCACGGAAGTGATGCTACTTTTGACAGTGAGACAACCGTTCATATCGGTGCAGATGAATTTCTTGACAATTATTCTGCTTACCGTAACTTTATCAATACGATCGTCCCGTATGTAAAGCAGACCAATACAGTCCGCATGTGGGGTGGTCTTACCTGGATCAAAGACAATCCGGTTACTCAGATCAATGCTGATGCCATCGACGGTGTGGAAATAAATCTCTGGTCGAAAGACTGGGCTGATGGAATCGAAATGTATAATATGGGGTATGATCTGATCAATACCATTGATGATTATGGTTATATGGTTCCTGATGGAAGTAAAACCCGTGCAAATTCTTATGGAGATCTGTTAAATACAAGCCGTATTTTCAGTTCTTTTGAACCAAATAAACTGAGATCCTCCAGCGGTTACGTTGCTGTACCTTCCGGTGATGATCAGATGCTTGGAGCTGCTTTTTGCATTGTGGAATGATAATATCGATAAACGTGCTTCCGGACTTTCTGAATCTGATCTGTACTGGAGATTTTTCGATGCACTTCCATTTTACGCGGAAAAGACATGGGCTGCTACCGGACAGGAAAAAGGCTCTGCAGATGCTCTCAGTACCCTTGCCACATCTATGGGGACAGGTCCGAACACCAACCCATATTATCAGGAGTCTTCTGTAGATAATTTTTATGAATCTTATGATTTCAACAGTGGTAAAGGACTGGATGATACATCTGAAAATGACAGAGATCTCACACTTGCCTCTGACAGTACTGCAAAAGTACAGAATAAAGCTCTGGTTCTCTCCGGAGATAAGAGTTATGTAGAAACACCGATCGAACAGCTTGGTAATGGAAATGCACTTTCCTTTGATATCGCACTTTCTTCTGAACCAGAAGCCGGTGACATTCTGTTTGAATCTGACGCAGCATACGGAACTCATGATATCCGTATCATGAGCAACGGAAAACTCGGATTTACACGCGAATTGTATGATTATTACTTCGATTATACATTACCGGTCGGAGAAAAAGTAAATATCAAGATTGTGACCCAGCAGCAGGTAACAAAAGCTGTATGTCAACGGCCAGTTCGTATCTAACGCGACCGGAGAATTTAACCATAATGGTACAACCAAGAAATCCGGTATTACAAATGCCACATTTGCTCTGCCGCTTCAGCGTATCGGTTCTGAAACCAATGCGGTTCAGGCAACCATTGATAATGTAAATGTAACCGCAGCAGATATGTATAATAAGTCCAAGTGGACCGGAACAACAAACTCCGAGACAACCTATAACAATGTAGAGGGACTTCTTCGCTATGCGTTCGACAACGATTATACCTCCAGATGGCATTCTAACTGGAAAGGTGCTACCGATAAACTGACAGGCAGCAATTCGTTCTATGCAGAGATCAACTTTGGTCAGAAATACACGATCAACCAGTTTTCATTTACTCCTAGAACAGATACAGCCAGTGGATATGTCACAAAAGCAGACCTTTACATTAAAGCAAACGATTCTGATGAATGGACACTTGTCGCACGGATCAGACCTTTGCAGCAGATGCAACTCAGAAGACATTCACTTTTGATGCACAGGAAGTTCAGTATGTAAAATTCGTTGCTAAAGCTTCCAGTGACGGATGGGTAGCCGTTTCTGAATTCGACATTGCCAATACTGCTCAGAATCCGGATCAGCCGGAAGCTGATAAGACGGCTCTTCAGGAACTCGTGGATCAGGCTGTAACTGATTTCACCGGTTACACTGCTGATTCTGTTGAAGCCTATAAAGCCGCAGTCAATACTGCAAAAGCTGTTCTTGATAATGAAGATGCAACCCAGGCAGAAATTGATGACGCTCTCGCTGCTCTCAGAAATGCAGTTCTTGTAACTGACAAATCTAAGCTTGAGGAGAAGATTAATCAGGCTGTAACTGATTTTGACGGATACACTGCTGATTCTGTAGCCGCTTACAAAGCTGCCCTTGCAAGACTCAACGAAGTACTTGCTGACACAGATGCTACTCCGGCACAGGTAAGCGAAGCAATCGCCGCTTTTGATCTTGCCAGACTCGTAAAAGACACATCGGATGATGGCAAGAAAGATGATGACAAGAAAGACGACGATAAGAAAAGACGACAATAAAAAGACGACAATAAAAAGATGACAGCAAAAAAGAGGATGGAACGAACGCTAATTCTTCATCCACAAATGGAAAAGCTGATAAGAAAGATACTGCATCAAAAGCTGCAAAGACCGGAGATGCATCCACTGCTCTTCCTTATATGCTCCTGATGCTTGCATCTGGAAGTGCTGTCGTGATTCTGAAAAAAAAAAGAACAGTAAGATCTTTTAGATCCCGTCAGAAAGGGCGTGTGAAAAACTTTCGTTTGTTTCACACGCCCTTTTCTATCTTTTTATTTCAATCCTTCATCCACGATCAGTTCATTCCCGTCTGCCGCAGTTGTTGCAAGCTGGTCACACCTCTCATTTTGAGGATGTCCGTCATGTCCTTTCACCCAATGGAAAGTAACCTGATGTCGGCTTTTTCACTTCCAGAAGCCGTTTCCACAGATCCACATTTTTTACCGGCTCATTCTTTCCGCGTTTCCAGCCTTTTTTGATCCAGCCGTCTACCCACTGTTTATTAAACGCATTTACAACATACTGTGAATCAGAATAAACCTCAACCGTACATGGCAGGTTCAATGCTTCCAGTCCTGCGATTACAGCCATCAGTTCCATCCGGTTATTCGTTGTCTTCGTATAGCCCTGCGACAGTTCTTTTGTATGCAACTGTCCTTTTCCGTCCACATACTCCAGTACAGCTCCATAACCTCCCGGTCCGTCCGGATTTCCCTTGCTGCACCATCTGTATAAACTTTTACAAGCATTTATCCGCTCCTCCTTCTTTTATCTATTGCTGTAAAATGCTGCTGTACCTCACTCGGATCCTGTCATTTTCATCCATCTCATCCAACAGAAATACCTGCCCCGGCTTTTCAATCCTGACAATACGGTCTTCATAATCTTTCGCACATTTTTCCAGTGCCAGCCGGTTAAAAAATACTGTAGTTTCCCCAAAAATGCATTGGGAATACTACTTTTGTTTCTGTTCTCTTCATAAAACAGTCAAGTCCCCAGCAATACTGTTCTCCCAGTCTTGGGTCTACCAGGGACAAAAAGCTATATCGATCTTCTCATCCATCAGACGGTTGATTTCTGCCTGATAAGCCCGACGCATCTCTGTATTTTTTCATCCGGCTCCCCTTCCCAGTGCCACCAATTCAAATCCCCAGCATGGTAAATCGTCTTGCCTGCATAATGAACAACAAAGGCTACTCCCTCATCCGTGGATCGAAGTGTTCTGATCTCTGCTCCCATCACTTCCTTCTTCTCATTTGGCTGCATCTGAACGATATCTTTTCTGCTTTTATCTCGATATCAGATGACAGAACATACCGGATCTCCCTGAAATGCTTTCTCAGATTAAAAATATCCTTTCTATAATGATCATGGTGCACATGGCTTACAAACACAAACATCTTTTTCTCCAAATCAATCTGCGGTAATCTGCCTTTATAATAATCAAATAAAAAATAAGCATCTTCTAATTCTACCAGAAAACCGCTGTGGTCTAAATACGTCACTTTTATCATACTG
>VOFB01004492.1_pt1 | contig 26734 bp, 32 predicted proteins | sample 5384141 | NCBI WGS metagenome assembly VOFB01 (sample SAMN12384721, study PRJNA508395) | human gut metagenome | isolation source: healthy gut A | host: Homo sapiens | reverse complement strand
TCAAGTATTACTTCATTTCAAGTTACGTATTTTCTGTTAAACAAAGGGTGGGGAGTTTTCTTTGCATCTTATATTCAAAAGCGCTGCTGAAATTATCTGGGTAGTTTGGAAATGCCGGGTGAAGGATCAACGATGCGAGACCCATGTTAATTTCTTCGTAAGCATCAATGGCGGGTTGCTCTTTATTGATTTTTCCATAATATCCTCGGTTATTGGAAAGTTCATGGGAAGATCTTCGTTTTCATTCATATACTTTCAGCAGAAGAGAAAATCATCATAAAAGACAAGAAAAGTGTAAAGAACTTTTTCATGAAAAATCTCCGTTGGTTTGATGTGTTGGGATAAGCAGTGTCATTTTTGACCCATGGAATCACCCCCTCAAATCATTTTTTAACATGTAATATGTAACAGATAAGACATAAACATTGTTTGTTGCAAGGAGTGCAAAATAAAATGGAGCTTGGAAATGATATAATAGTTGGGTTTATGCTGACGAAGACTCCACAACATAGGATATTGTGAAACTTTTAAAAAAACAGCACTTTCATTCCCGTATTTATTAAGCAAGAAAGGAAAATCACGATGACTTTTGCAAAACCTTTGGACAGCGTCATGTGTTCCCACTTTCTTGACGATGTTCATCTTTTTGGCTGCCAGGGTCACTTTCGGCATCTCCCACCAGTTTGCTGGTGACCGATGGCGTGCATCAGCTTTGTCCTGAAAAGCGAGGCTGGCTGCATTCAGCGCGCAGGCTCTCCATGCAGCGCAGCACCAGGATTCATTGAAGTCTAGCCAGGGCACGGCGCACCGAACTGCTGCGCGGCCAAGCGCGGGGGAGTGAGCCGAATACCCGGCAAACTCGCTGCGGCAAACTGTGGGTGCCGGAAAGCCTCTTGCGTCACTTTCTCTCCACCACGCAGCTCTCCGATGTTGATGTGCGCCGCCTGTGGATACCGGAAGTGTGGATGAGGACGCTTACAAGTATGCTCCTATGGTTTCTTGCGGCAGGCGGTGATGGGCACCGGCTCATTTTCGGCGGCTGTGATGAAGTAGGCGCCTATATGGAGCTGACCCTCTGGCACAACACCGCCATGCTGAATCGTTCCAGTTCTATCTCAGCGATCACCCCTGTCCCGTATGCAGAATGAAAGGAGGCTTGCTTATGAACACGGAAAAATTAGGGCAAAATCAGCTGCGCACCCGGGACTCAATCCTCACCCCGTCCTGCTTCTCAGCAGCGCCATCCGCCAGGCGAGACCTTCTGCGCTCTCTTTCCGGATGGATGGCGGGAGATCACCTTGGAAATGAGCCGCAAGGAGCCCGAAGGGCCCCCGGCTGCTGGTATATCTCAACTTGGTTTACCCACATCTGTCTATCCGGTCTGTTCGTAAGGGAATAGGTTGATTCACAACATCTATAAAATGCGCCATACGAATAAATACCATATATTGTGTTTCTCTGCGACTTTGGCTATATCCTGTGGTACAATACGCTTGTAAATGAATTTTAGCAATTTCCTTATCAGGGACATGGACATAGATCCGTGTGTGGGTAATCCCACCTGTGCACGCTGTCAGGTTTGTACGCAAGTGTCAGTAGGACGACTGTACCCATATTGGTATCTGTCGCTTTACTGGCACTTTTTTATATATAAGTATTGCCCTCGCGGCAGAAAGGAGTTGTATGGCGGAAGTCCATGTTTTCGGTCGGGTGACCAATGACCTTCAGCTGAAAATGAGTCACAGGCAAGTCCCCTATGTGTCCTTCGGTCTGGTCGAATGGATCGGGCGTCGGGATACCGGTCACAGACAGTATTTCGAGGTCTGGGCCTGGGGAACGGATGCGCTGTCTCTGGCAGACGCGGATATCCGCAAGGATTCCCGCATCTGGGTCCAAGGCTTTTTGGAGCTGGTGGACTGCACCAGAAACGGCGGAAGCGAAAGGGACAAGCGGCTGAAAGCTCAGCCTGACGGGATGGCAGTTAAAGTCACCCCGTACAGGCGAACCCGCGCGAAAGCAAAGCCCCGGCGCTGCCCGGCCGCCGCTGCCTCCTGTGGAGGTCGTGGACGGAGATCGGGAACGCCTGCCGGAATAAGCGTATTCCGGCAAAGTGAAAAAGAGGAACCGCATGATGTGTTTTAAGAGATTCTGGACACATACGCGGTTCCTCTTTTTTTGTTTTCAAAATCATTTTTGAAAGGTGGCAACTGAAATGAAAAAAGAATCTCCCCTTTGGAGCAGTATCTCGCTTCTCATCGGTATCGTGATCGCCATTCTCGCGCTCATCCGCGGGCGGATGCTTCTTCCCCTGCTGCTGGCGGTGTTTGCCCTTTGGCTGCTGTGGTGGCTTTTGACGCAGGCTCTTCCACTCTGGCGCAATAACCGTGCCTACCGCGTAAAGAGAGGCACAGCTCCGTGAGCAGAAAGCCCCGGCAAATAGCGGCGGCCAACTGGCAGACGCGCTGCTGTGCCATGTAAACTACCGAATCACCGCCATGCTCCACGCCGCATATCCCAACGCCCGTTGGGAATGGCTGGAGGAGCCCTCCGCTTTGCGGTGGAGGGCGGCACGGCCCGCATCCGCGTCTATGGTATTCCGGATTTTGATTACGCCGATGTGAAGCTGGATCAGAAGGCAAATCTGGACTGTTCGCTTGTCAAGCTCTCTCCGCTGATGCCCGGTTCACCGGACGCACAGCCGCCCAACCAGCGACCGGTGAATCCCGTATCTGGTTTGAGACACGGGGCCGCGCCGTATTGGAGGCGCTGGTCACCGATCTGAACTCCAGGGGCCACAGCAGTCTGACCGTGCAGGAAAACGGTGAGATCTTCGTGCAGACCAAGGAAAATGAAACGGAGCCGGCGAAGGAAGCCTTTCTGGACTTTCCCGAAAAGGTCTACTGGCCGCAGCTGGTCAAGGTTTTGGAAGCGGAAGGCTATGCTGCCGACGCAAGAGACGCGGATATCCTCGTTTCCTGGTGAGCGGCAGAGAAAGGATGTGGAACAACAATGAAAACCGGACTTACCATTCAGCAGATGGCGCAGGAGCTTCTGCGTCAGAGCAAGGCCAAGCAGGACTATCTGGTGAATACCGAAGCCTGTCCCTCTCGGTCACCTCGGACGTGCCGCAGCTTCGTCACGGAGGAGGTACGGACAAAATCGCGCCTCTGGATATTCGTCAGACGGCGCACCGCCAGCTGGGAACCTACCTCGGCATCCCGCAGAAGTATTATGAGCTGATGCGCACGGACGCGCCGGAGCTTTTGGCCTATAACGCCAACTACTGGTTTTCCCAGAAAACGAGCTTCCGGACGCTCCGCACCATAGACGGCTGCGCCCGCGCGTTTCTCAGCAACCGCTACCGCCGCATTGACAATCTGGATATTGCCAGTGTAACACTGCCCGTCATTGGAGAACTGCCGGAGGCACGGTTTGTCAGCACGCAGATCACCGAGGATTTCATGTATATCAAGGTGGTCAATCCACGCTTGCAGGCGGATGTTGTCCCGGGCGATGTGGTACAGGCCGGCGTCATCATCTCCAACAGTGAGACAGGACTGGGCTCCGTTACCATCCAGCCGTTGATCTATCGCCTGGTATGCTCCAACGGCATGGTGATCAATGACGCCAAGACCCGCCGTAACCATGTGGGGCGCGCCGCGACCAGCGATGAAGACTTTTCCATCTATTCCAATGAAACGCTGCTGGCAGACGATCACGCCTTTGTACTGAAGCTCAAGGACACTGTCCGGGCCGCTATCTCTGAGGCGAGATTCGCGCAGGCGGTGAATCGCATGCGGGAGAGCACCACAGCCATGCTGGATACCAAAAAGCTCCCCGCCATTGTCAAGCTGGCTTCCTCCAGCTTCGGCATTACGGAGGACGAGAGCAACGGCGTTCTGGAGCATCTGATCACCGGCGGCGATTTTTCCCTCTACGGGCTTGCCAATGCCGTGACCCGCTTCAGTCAGGATGTGGAGAGCTATGACCGGGCAACGAAGCTGGAGGAGATCGGGTACAGCGTTATGACGATGTCGCCCGCCCTGTTCCGGCAGATGAATCAAACGGAACTGCTGGCCGCCTGAGCGGTCGGAATATTTTTAAGGAGGACACGATTATGTACGAACAGACCAATACCATGATGGAGACCAAGACCACATTCCAGATCCCAGCTCCTTGACGGCGATGACTTCACCAGCGAAGATCTTGCGGATGATATGGAGGGCCTGCGCTTGAGCTTCACCCGCATCAAGATCCCCGGCGGCGGAAATCTGCAGTTTGAGATCCCGTCCGAAACCCGGATGTGCCGGACTATGCGCCTTATCTGGAGGGTGTCATTCTCTACAGCCACAACTCCAACGCCTACTGGCCGGAGGGCAGCGAGTACGATGATGACCAGCCGCCCCTGTGCCAGTCCTTCGATGGAAAGGTCGGCTACGGTGAGCCCGGCGGCACCTGTGCGGACTGCGTTCTCAACCAGTTTGGCAGCGACGGGAACAACAAGGGGAAGGCATGCAAGAACATGAGAATGCTCTACCTGCTGCGCAGCGGTGAGTATATGCCCATCCAGATCGCGCTGCCGCCTACCAGTCTGATGCCCTATACCCGCTTCGTCAATGAAGCGTTCCTCTCCCGCCGCCGCAAGGTTTGCACCGGCGTGGTGCGGATCGGGCTGAAGAAGGCGGTCAGCGGCAGCCACGAATATTGCGTCGCCACCTTTACCAAGATCGCCGATTTCGCCGGGGAAGACCTGGCGCATATCCGCGCTTATGCAGATGGCTTTGTGGCGCAGATCAAGGACATCAACGCGCAGAGAGCGCAGGCGGGCGCCGCAGCCTCCAGCATCATCGGGGACGGCGATGCCTCGCATCTGGAGTTGCCTGACAACGGCGCACACTTTGCGTTAGAGGCGGTCATTGATGGAGAACGGGAAGAACTTCCCGCCTGATACGATCCCCCGCATTGAGGAAGAAAAACGGGAAACAGGGCCTCCGCCGGAGGCCCCTGTTCCCACTCCCCTGACAGAACCGCAGCGCCGCTTTGCCGCTCAGTACCACGCCCTGATCTATGGATTTCTTCTGGAAAAGAAGCTGGAGATCCGGGAGTATTACGATATTGCGGCAATCGGCTATCTTCACGCTGTCCAACGCTATTTTACCGAAAAGAGTCTGCACAGATACCGCTTCTCCACGATTGCGTGGCGCTCCATGAACAGCAGTCTGAATACCTTCCGGCGTCAGGAGCAGCGGCGGCAAAGCCATGAGTTTTCCTGTCAGGCTGCGCATCCGCCGCCTGACGACGCCTTTGATGCACTTCGGGCAAGATTGCTGCTGCACGATCTGTTTCTCCTCGCGGATGAAGAGCAGGCTCTTTTGATCCGCCACCGTCTGCACGGCTGCAGTCTGGCAGAAACCGCGCGGAGGGAAGGCATGAGCATCAAGCGGGTGCGGCATCGGCTGAAAGCGTTGTACCGCGCCTATTTTGCGCAGGAAAAACCAAACAGAAGGAGTTGTGACCCATGAAAAATATCCGTATCGTTCACGGAACCCTGATGTATCCGCTGGAGGTCGGCAGCCGCGCCCTCATCTTTGAAGAGGGGCGATATTTCCACACCTCTACGGTGATCGCCATTCATGGCGTGACGCCGCGGCAGATCCGTTTTGAGACGATGAACTCCCATTACTGCCTGCTGGCTCCCTCCTCGCCGGTCGCGGCTGATGTGCCGGTGACGGTCATGGAGCAGGCGGCGTAACATTTTGGTTGAAAGGCACAGCACCATTGTGGTGCTGTGCCTTTCTGCTATATCTACGGAGGAGGTCGAAAATGTATGCGTTGGAGTTTCGTGCCGCAAGCCGGAATCACATCTGGATACGCTGCGCGATCTGTGAAACGAAAGCTCCGCTTGAGCGCGTGCGTCAAGGTCAGCCGGATATGACGCGATGGCGTGTTCTGCGCCTTTCCGGAACGGTGCAGGCTGCCTGCACAAATGGAGAAGCGTGCCGCTGATGCGGTACGGCCAAAATCCGCATAATGATTTGAAAGGAGCATTTACCAACATGAAATACTGCAATCCGGACACCTGCTCAGAATGCCTCTATATCGGAGAGGGCGACAGCATCTGCGAGATCTCCCATGAACTGGTGTTGGACAACTGGCAGAGCGTCCCCCATACCATTCCCCAGGAGTGTCCGTTCTTACAGCAAATCACCCATCAACACCGGAAAGTGGTGCGCAGAAGATGAATGAGCCTGCCAAGCAGCCGCTGGAGCTGCCAGCTGCGACCTATGAGCCGCAGTTGTCCGCATCCATTGATCTGGAGCGGTGCCTTTCCGGCGAGGTGCTGCTGCATGTATTTGATCTCAGCGGCACCCATGAGGTGAAAACCTGTTACGGCGATGTCGTAAAAATCGTCAACGCTCTGCGGGACTACGCAAAGCTGTTGGAACTGGTGTGCGACGAGTGGGAGCTCGCCGGCTTTCACCGGGCAACCTATGAATATCAGGCAGAAAAGCTCCGCCAGATCGCGGACAAGCTTCAATGCGGCATCGGCTATGATTACGATGCTGCCGTGAGGAAGTGTCAAAAACTGCGGGGGAAAAAGCCCCGCAACGATGACGTGGGAGAGGATGCTATGGTTCTTGCTGTCAAACGCGGCTTTGAGCAGGCGCAGGCAAAAAGCCAACAAGCCTTCTTCACCCGGTCAGAATGATGATAAGGAAGTGAACCTATATGAATGATATTTTATCCGGCACCTATAAAGGCAACACCTACCGCATTAAGGTAGAATGCTACCCGAATACCCCGGCGATCAAGGTGCAGCTCCCGGTCAACGCCGGAGAGCGCATCACCATGACGCAGAACCTCGGTCAGCCGATGCCCCGTTATCAGGCATTTCTCTGTGACGGGATGCTGGAGGTGGACAGCACCGCCTTCATGGACTATATGGAGGAAAATGATCTTGGCTACATCGTGGACTACAAGCGTTACGACGCCGATGTATTTACCGGAGTAAGCCGCGGGACTGCCGCCGTTTTTCAGTTCCACTCCGCCGCGCTGCGCCGCCTGAACAAAGTCGGCTGCCAGCGTTACGAAGGGGACTATACGCGGCTCAAGCCGAAACACGCCGAGCGCAGAGCCCGGCGCATGGCCGGATAACCAGTTTCCGCGCAGGGGGTAATCTGTTCCTCTGCATTGGCGGCGTCAACGCGCTGCACGGGCTGACCGATACCATTCGGGCGCTTGGCGTCCGAGAGGTCGTCGAGGCAATGGACATGGGATCAGATGACCAACCCCAATGTGCGGAAGGCCGTCCTTGCCATGCGGAGGGAAGTGCAGAAGATACCAGCATTCGCTATTCAAAGTACATGGAATCCCGCCTACAAGGGAGTGGACGACTACCTCCTGAGCCGGGCGGCAACGATGTAAAGGAGAAAGAAATGTTAACAGCACAAGAGGAAGCGCGGATCATGGCGAAGATCCGAAAAGACAGCTATGGCATTACACTGGAGCAAATGAAGCAGTATTTCATAAAAGCACCAGCACGCACGGGAAACAGGCGATAAGAAGATGATGGAAAAGATCGAATACCATCTCACCTACATCAATTTCCACTACGAATGCGGACTGCTGATCTCCGGGCAGTATGATAAGCTCCCGGAGGTCATCCGAAACTGGTGAGACAACTCACCATAGAAAGGAACAACACGAATATGGATAACATCATAGGTGGGCGATCTGCGGTAATCCAAGTAACTTTTTGATGGAGGATCGCGGCTTTTGCAAAGACGTGTTTGCCACAGTTGAGAAACCGACGCGCTACTATAACCGCATTTTTGAAAAACTACACCGGCGAAGTCGCCGCATGGTATTCCGCTAGCCCCCGATCTTTGAAAGTGACTGCCGTATCAGCCCGCAAACGATCTTTGAGGTAGTCTATCAAGGGAGGCTTTGCGCAAGAGACGGAAACGGTGACTTTGAGGGAAAGATCCCCTTTGTTCCGTTTTTTGAGTTTGAACGGAGAGAAGCGATCCGCTGTTCTAAAAAGCTGCCAAATCTGAAAGGCTATGAGCAGATGAAAGAAAAGCTGCTATCCTTGCCCGGTGGTGAGCAGTATTCCCTCCATGGTGCCTGCCAGGATAACTGGATCTATGCCCTCAGCTTCGGTAAGGAGACCGTGCAGGTCATCGACACCAGCGAGTGGATGGGGCGGTCCTATGAACTGATTGCTGTTCTTTATACGCACAAGCCGACCGGATTCCAGTTTACAAATTACTGTATCCGGCCTGCCGGCATCATTTCATCTTCATTGCGCCACGATCTTCTGCTCTATGACTGGGCGGAACATCAGGCAGGCGCAGATTCTTATTGAGGTGGTCGTTTATGTCAAAGATTACGGAAAAGATCGCCAAGCTCCTTGCGTTGGCGGAAAGCCCCTACGAGGAGGAAGCCAAAGCCGCGCTGCTGCAGGCCCGGCATCTGATGGCGGAGCATAAGCTCATGCCGGAGGATATTGAGCCGCAGGAGAACAAGAAGGTGATTCAGGAGTGTGTGGGCGTCACCTGCACAAAGCTCTCTTCGCCGTGACGGTTTACCTCCCACGCTCATTGCCGCACATTACTGCTGCAGGCCCTATCGGAGCTCCGCACATGGCAGCAAGGTTTCGGAGATCGGGGTTTATCGGCATGGAGGACGACTTCAAGCTCTGCAAGCTGGCGTTTCTCTACGCCTATGATTGCGTAGCGAGCCGATGCAGGCAGATCCGGACCCAAAAGGAATATCCTGCAAAGACGCTTCGGGAGATGTGCAATTCCTACGGTTGGGGCTTCTGCCGCGGCCTGTCTGCCGCTTTCCAAAAGCAGGAGGCAGAACATCAGGAATGGGGATTGGTCATGGTCGTGCCGCAGGCGGTCGAGGACGTCGTTTCCAAAATGAAGCGGAGCAGTTATAAGATCTCGCCCCAAAGCAGTATGAACCATCAATACGCAGCCATGGGCTATGCGGATGGGCAGGAGTTCGATATGCGCCGCCGGCTGGAGCCTTCGGCGTGATTGGTGCATTTGCATTGACAATGCACATATAGCATATTATAATAGGGCTACGAAAGGAGTGTGAGAGCATGGCCAGTATCAACATGAGCATCCGCACGGATTCGGAATTAAAAGCACAGGCTGAACAGGTTCTCAGTCAGCTTGGTATGAACATGACTGGAACGATCAATATGTTTCTTCAGCAAATTGTTCGGGATCGTGCGGTACCTTTGTCCCTATCATTGAGTTCTGAGCAGTCTCTTTATGCTGATTTGCTCAAAGCAAGGACGGAGCGAGACCAGGGTGTTGAATATCTGGCTTCCGACTCTGTTCTCAGATCTATTGATTCCGCAATAGAGAAAGGCTCTGCCAATGGCTAAATATCAAGTGCAGGTTCATCCCCGTGTAGGCTCTCAGCTGGTTCAACATGCTGAATTTATCGCACGGGTAAGCAAAACCTGCGGCACAACGATTCCGAGTGGGCTTTTCTGAGATTCTTCGCCGCATGCAGGAAAACCCGTATCAATTTCCCCTCTTGTGATGATCCAAACTTGCCTTCCAATTTTTATCGAAAAGCTTTGTTTGGAACATGGTACAAAGTGATTTTCTATATTGAAAATCAGCAGGTTTTCGTAGATGCAGTGGCGGACTGCCGCTCGGAAAGCCAGATACTTTAGCGGTTCACATTTTAGAGTGAATTATTGTTGCTCACTATGCAACAGCATACTACGACGGACGTACAGACTTGTAAAAAGTCTGTGCGTCCTTTTCATTTTCAGGAGGAGGATATGAAACCCACCTATTCAAATGCCCGGAAACTGGTATGGTATCCGACCTCGCCTGCCCTGTCTGCGGCGGTGATGTCAACTCATGGGATAAGCGATGCAGCCGTGCGCTGGGTTACCGGCAGATCGTATGCGAGGGCTGTATCTCAGAGGAGTATCAGATCACGGTGGAAAATCTGCGCTATGTGATGGAAAACCACTTTGGACTGGTTCCGTGTCCGGGGATATGAGCATGGAACAGAATCAACTGACCCGGGATCTCTACGCCGCAGGCTACACGCGGGAGGATCACCCCTCCTTCGTGTATTGGAGTGACTGGCAGAATTTCGGCTATCTCTTTGAGGCTCTATTGAAGTTTACATGGGAAAGTACAGGTGACAAAGGGCGAGCGTGTGTTTCCCCATCCTGTGGCCCGAACGGACGCGGAGATCTGGCTGGAAATGAAAAAGGCGCACTTCAACCCGCTTTGGAGCAGTTCTGTGATCGACTCCCCCGCACCTGACACCAGAGGATCGGCGACAGACATTTTTCAGCAAAATGCACCGCCGGTACGGGGAGTATGATTACTTTGAATTTCACTATGATGTGGAGAATATCCGCATTGCCGAAAGTGAACAGAGAGATCTGCTGCAAGACCTGCGGGATGTGGCGGACGGCTTGGAGGTCGTCCATGCAGTCGATCTCAAAAAGGAGCAGGCCGCCAAAAAACGGGAATCCCGGCAGCGGCGCAGGGGAGCAGAAGGAGCGGCGGCTGAATAAGCCGCGCTCTCCGGCTCCACCCAAGGAGGAACAGCTTACATTACTGACAGAGGAGGAACATTTCAGCAATGGCGATCAAACTGGCTGAACAGACGAATGGGCCCCATATTTTCATGCGGCTCCGCCTGGACAGCGGCCGCGTCGAGGAGATCGACGCTTACACCACAGAGAAAGGCTGGCGCTATGTTACCAGCGCAGACCGCACCCCCGGAGGTACGGCTGCGAATCATTGCGGCGTTTCATACGCTGTATTGACCTGCTTTCTATACATTTCAAGGGGAGGATGCCGGTTTTCGGTGTCCTCCCCCCTACTTGCACATAAGGATGTGATTTGAACATGAAATACGAATATTACCCGAAAAGACGGACGGAGCAGGAGCGCAGAGAGCTGAATGAGCAGATTCTCCGCCTGCTGCAAAGCGAAGCCTGTGAGCAGGCCGGTGTGACCGACGAGGACATTTTCAATCGCTATACCGGCGATGGCGGCCTGCACGGACTGCGGCGCAGCGACTATGACAGCTACAACGCATTCAGCGCGGCGAAAAAGGAACTGGAAAACGGCCAGTTTTTCACGCCGCCGCCGCTGTGCGAAATGATCGTTTCGGCCCTGCGCCTCTCCGATACAGATCTGGCAGCGGATCTCACCTGCGGCATGGGAAATTTCTTCAATTTCCTGCCAAATGAACGCAACGCCTACGGCTGTGAGGTCGATCCCAACGCCTGCGCCGTTGCCCGAAAGCCTACCCGCAGGCACACATCGTACAGGGTGACATTCGTGACTATGAGCCCCAAACGCATTTTGATTTTGTTCTGGGCAATCCGCCCTTTCACCTGCACTGGATCATGCCGGACGCCACCGTCATGACTTCCCATCAGTATTACTGCCTGAAGGCGGCAAAGCTGCTCAAGCCGCTCGGTATTCTGGCAGTCATTGTGCCGGCGTCCTTTCTTGCTGACAGCTTCTCCGATAAAGGCGCCATCCGCATGATGGAGAGCCGATTCAGCTTCTTAGGGCAGGTGATGCTGCCGAGCACGCCTTTTTCAGACAGCGGTGGGACGGCTTTCCTACCAAGCTGCAATTCTGGCAGAAGAAAAAGCACCGCGGCGGACTGGACACCCAAACGGTACTCAACGGACTGCGCGGACATCTATATTCCCTCCGGGCATCCGGTCATGGCAGCGCCCGCGCTTTTACGAGAAGTTTGTCATGGTCGCAAAGGCGGATCTGGCAGGCAATCGGAACAAAGAATCTTTCTGGAACTGGCACAGCTCAAACCACCAAGAGCACTTTTCTCTATCAGGTAAAGAAGTACCTGTATCAGATCCGAAGCCATCCGGTCACGCGGGAGAAATACGACGCCTGCTTTGCCTATGTTCACCGCTTTTATACCCAGAGGCAGCCGGCGGATATGCCCTATGAGGAGTGGCAGCGCGTGCAGCTTACCGAAGCAAAGGTGCTGGCGTATCTGAAGCAGGCGCTATGCCGCCAAAACGCCAAGCCGGAGCGGGACGAAATTCGTCTGGTCAAGCAGAAATACAGCTTTGTCTACAAGGCATACAGCCGGAAGATGGCAAAGCTCCTGACGGACGAGATGCGTGCGCCGGTGCCGATTTATCAGGCAGTGCTGGACAATAAGCCGGAGCGGTTTCCGGGCTATGAGCGGCTGCTGCGCCGGAAACGCCGGGAGTATGACAATCAGGAGCAGCCTTTTTCCGAGATGACCGAAAACGCGCAGCTTGCTGACTGGATCGGTCGCTTTCAATATTGGGACGCCCAGAATCATGCTTACGTCCACCTGAATCCGCTCCAGAGCCACGATGTCAACCTGACGCTCCAAAAGCGATATGCCTTCCTGCAATGGGAGCAGGGCAGCGGCAAAACACCCGCCGCCATTTTTACGGGGGGGAAGCACCGCGTGGAAATGGGCGCTGTCCACAGTATATGGGTCATTTCCAGCGCCATCTCCATCCGCAACAACTGGGATGTGATTTTGAAGGGCGCAGGCTTTTTCCTATGTGTTTGTGGAGCGGCTGGCTGATCTGCAGCGCATCCGACCGGGCGATTTTGTTTGATTCTGACGCTGAACAAGGTCAGCCAGTACAAAAAACAGATCGGGCGCTATATCAAGCAGCTTGGCTATAAGATCCAGTTTATTTTTTGATGAGAGCGACAACATCTCCAACCCCAGCTCCAAGCAGGCGCTTTCCCGTACTGTCCTGCTTTCGCCGCTGCAAGTATAAGCTCCGACCACCGGCACCAGCACGCGGAACAACATCTCCGAATTTGCTCCAGCTGGAGCTGCTCTACAACAATTCCCATCAACATGATCTCGTGGTGCCGGACGCTTTACAGCTACGATAAACGGTCTGCGGATATGGAGCACAAGGAAAATCCCTATTACGGAATGCCGATCCCCGCTTATAAAAAGGGCTACCGCCTGTTCGCAAACTCCCATCTGCCGGAGAAAATCACCGTCTTTGGCGTGGGACAGCGAAATCAGGACATCTACAACGCCGACGAGTTGGATCGGCTGTTGGGAAAGACGGTCATCACCCGCACCTTTGAAGAGGTCACGGGAAAGGATATCCGCCGTATCCATCAGATGCCGATCCCGTTTCTCCCGGAGGAGCGGGAGGTTTACAATATCGTGCTGAAGGAGTTTTACCGCATCCAGCGCGAGTATTACAGCTCGACCGGAAACAGCCGGAAGGACGCACTGATGCGGCTCATTCAGCAGATTACCCTGCTTCTGCGCATCAGTGCCGCTCCGGACTGCATGAAGGAATACGAGGGCGAGACGCCGCTCAAGGAGATGGCTGTTGTGGAAGCCCTTGCCAGATGGCCGGAAGAAGTTGTAGCCATCGGCGTGCGGCATACAACGGTGTTGGACCGTTACGCCGCCGCCATCCGTGAATACCTTCCGGACCGGCCCCTTTTTGTGGTGACGGGCTCCACCGTCACCTTCGCCAAGCGGCGCGCTCTGCGGGATGTATTGCGGGACAGTCAGAACGGCATCCTGCTCTGCACGCAGCAGAGCCTTCCCTCCAGCGTCAACTTCGAGTTCGTCAACAAGATCATCATTCCGGAGATGCACTACAACAACGCCGGCATGAGCCAGTTTTATATGCGGTTTGTCCGCTACACCTCCACGGAGAAAAAGGATCTGTACTTTCCCATCTACATTGGAAGTCTGGAATCCAACCTCATGCAGATGGTGCTGGCAAAGGAAAAAGCTCACCATGTTTATGAAGGGGCAGGACGCGGATATGGACGAGATATATGCCAAATTCGGTGTGGATTATGACCTGCTCTCCACGTTGATGACCCGCGAGACAGATGACGAGGGACACCTGCGTATCCACTGGGGCGAACAGAAGATCGCCTGATTTCAGGAAAGGAACAAGAAATGGACAAATTTTATATTGAACTTTATCCAAAGGCTGATTTGGAAAACGAATGGGCAAAGAACAAGCACACGCCCAGCGCCATGCCCTGTATGCGCTGCGGCGGCCCATGCGGGAATCTCTTACTGAAAACGCTCTGAGCCGTGCGCTGAATGTCTATGTCTGCCCTGCGTGCGGCATGGACGAGGCTCTGCGGGATGCCGCCGGGAAGATACGCCCGGTGCGGGACTGGTACGCCGTGAAGCAGCACCGTTTTGCGGAGCATAAGGACCCGCAGGCAGTCAAGCTGACGCCAGCCTGTGCGTTCATGGAGATCTTCTCCGGAGCGCGGAAGACGCTGCCGTTGAGCGGCGCCCGGTATCCTATTTCACTGGTTGCCTATTCCCGCTCGGACTATGACGGGTGGCGATGGTGGACAACATGGTTCCCGGATGAAGAAATGCGCCCAGCCCGGAGCTTGGGAAGGAGATCGACGCCTTCCAGTCGCAGCTTCTCGCCCTGCCGGAATTCAAAACCCTGTGGGCGATGGAGCGGATGCCGGCTGTATGCCCAGCCGACAAATGAGCCCACGGAATTTAATCTGTACGCAGAAACGGCGCATTTTTCAAATCCGGCTCCGCTTGATTACCCGGGAGCGGGACTATAACCTCTACACATATTTCTTCGCAAAATAAGCGAATCGTTCAGACGCAGAAACCGCCCGCCCCATTCAATGAATGAGGCGGGCGTTTTCTACTACAGCTGTAAACTAAATAATATAACTTGCAAGTGGTTGATTTATAGGCTATATTTCCCATTGCTATTTAGTTTTAACTCGACCATGTATTCCCTATCACTATCCACTATCATCGCAGATACAACAGATGTATTGTCTATGGCATTGAAATACATTCGCCCCATTCCATCGCCTAACTTGGGGATAATAGAAAACACATCCCCGTTCAGTTCATCTTGGTATATGAAGAACTTATTTCACAGATGGAATATCGATTGCGTTTTTCAACTATCAATTGATTTTTCCAGAAATTATATTTTGTAATACTAATACCACTCATGGTTGCGAAGGCTGTAGATATTCCAAAAATGTATATATCATCTCCGTATACCATAATTGAAATAGGGCTGGACAAACTCGCATTCTGCAGCAAAATACACCCTTCAGCATTTTTGCAAAGCACCCATGTTGCATAATTACTCGTGCCATACTCTTCCTGCGACTGAATAAACCCAAAATTGGCCAATCTCATTATCGAGCAATAAAGTAGCCATCAACGAAGTGTCTTGCGCAATTTTACGTCCCTCTTCCTTCATCACACACAGCGGATACATGCTCCTCTGCGCGTGATGGCCGTTATTTCCATATTAATATAGGAAAAAAGAACTAATACTATTACACAAGCTTTTTTGAATGCTTTTATTCCCATGTATCCCAAAATGTTTCTTTGACTTGAAGGAAGAGATAATTGCCACCACTTAATTTAGAGTTGTGCTCAACATCAAAGCCATCGATGATGTCTGCATATTCTTTACCTAGTCATAATAGAACCTCCTTTAATCAATTTAACTTTGTGAAATGACTAGGCCAATATTGGTTAATCGTCCGCTGTAATCGTCTTATCGTTTCAAAATCGTACACATGAACGCTTTCGTAGGGATGGTATCGAACTGTCAGGTAAACGGCAGTCCGGCTGGCCGGACGGAGTTCTGCTGAAACAATGCTTTCCAACAGGCTTTTCTCAGTGGGAAACTGCTCCACAGGCAGATAACGGGGCAGCGTGTCCGGGTTTGCCAGCAGATCGTCCCAACTCTTTCCGCCGTCATTTTGTCCCTCATCAGGACGCAGGCGTTCTCTTCGCTGCTTCCCAGAAGGATTCCCTCCTGCTCACTAAAGAAAAACAGTCCAGAAACTGCGCACGCAAGCGGGCGGCCGACCTTGTTCCAGTTTTTTCCGCCATTTGTGGTGTGGAAAAGCTGGCCTTCAGAAGCTGCCCAGCCATCAGACTCGCTGTTGAAATGATATGCGCTGGTGTTTTGGGGTACGGAATCCATCTTAGGCACAGCAGCATCGCCCTTCAGCACACCTGCTGCCTCCAGAACATTCCGTAAGCCCAATGGCTCTCTGCCAAATCCGAAAATGGATTTTCGACAGACAGCAGTTCCGTCACAGATTCATCCCGTCCGAGCATCCGGTTGATGGCTGTGACCGCTTCAGCACGGGTGATTTGGCGTTCCGGTGGAACAGCCCATCGGCACCGCCCTGTAGCCAGCCCAGAATCTTCGTGCTGTATATGTACGTTTCGCCCAGTACCCGGCAGGAACATCCGCAAACACAAATTCTTCCCCATACTGCCCCACAGGTGCCGCAAACTGACAGCGATGCAGCAGAACGGCGAACGCGGCCCGCTGATCGGCGCATCCGGGCGGAAGGTTCCGTCCGCATAGCCGGTGAGAATACCGTAGCTGGCAAGATATGCAACCGCCTGAGTGCAGTCTTTCCTGCTGTGTCTGAGAACGGGACTCGGTAGCTGTCTGCCTTATTGCCAGCGTCCAGCAGGGTGTATAGCATCTGTGCCAATTCACTGCGTGTCAGAGGGGCATCAGGACGCGCAAACCCACCATTCACTGGCAGGCCAGATGTCCTCGTTGTTTGGAGCTTCGCCATCCATCCGGCTGAGCCGGAACCAAGCCTTTCCGCAGATTCTCCATGGAAAAGGCGGAGGAAACCCGTCGAAAGGCATCCAGAAAATCTCCGTCGGTGGGAGCGCCTCCTCCTGGGGTCTTCCATAGAAATACCTGGTTCTTTTCCCCATGGAGATGATCTGGTACGTCATATCATCGTAGTGTCCGGAGAAGAAATCAGACCGTGGGGAAACCACTACAATGGAGCCGATTTCTCCCCCGTATTTTTCACGGGAGGGAGCGTGATAAAAGTTCACGCCGGTATCGGTTTCCTCGGCAATGACCTCGCCCTGACGAACGCTGGGAACCGTGACGGAAAACCGAGCTGGTCGCTTTGATACTGAATACTGCAGGGCGGCTGCTTGGGCCGGAATGCCCAGCAGCAGACATATTGCCAGTAAAATAGAGATCCGTTTCATTTACAGCAATTCCTCCTTGAGAATTGTCGCACATGGTGACTTTGTTCCCGCGGAATTATCTCAAGCTGTGTGTTTACCCTCCGATTCGTTTGTGACTTGCAAGTCTATTATATAGAGTAATTCCGACAGGAAAAATGTAAACTCGGCTTTCAAAATTTTTTCAGAAGATACATTTCTTGATCTTCCCAAGATAAGGGACTTCATCAAAATACATTGTAATACATTGTAATAATTAAAACAACTACGTTCAAAAAAAATGTAACAACAGAATATTGTTCAAAGCTGTTTATCCTGCTCCAGAAATTGCTTTGGAGAGATTACAATTTTATACGTATTTTTTCTTTATTTCATAAAGTAGCCGAATCTTTTCAGACGCAGAAAAACTCCCGCTCCATTCAATGAATGGGGTGGGAGTTTTCTGCTGCAGCTATAACTAGATAATACAACTTGCCAGTAGTTGACTGATTTATAAGCTATATGTTTCTGTCAATTGGTAATATTAACAGCACCAGTAACTTTGACATTATCTACCGATCTAGCATACAGTGAATATACCGAAGCTGCTGTAGCGTCCAAGCCTCCCTCTCTACCAGAAGTGAGCATGACATATGCACCATTGCCAGTGCTGTGTGCATAAAGCCTAAATTCTAATCTCGCATAAGCCGGGGACCAGGTTCCCTGAAAACTCACCCTCGATTTCGCTGGCATCTCGAAATCATCTGTGATTTTATAGAACTTACCGTCCCCGGTATGTTAATTTCCTCATACACGATTGCGCGAGGCATAACAGTTTCTTGCTCTTCATTTCTCGCAGTATCAGTCTCTGCCGCAAATGCGGGAACCGCCATAGCGGCACACATCGCCACGGAAAACAGCACTGCAATCATTTTTTGCATTTTTCTTCATAAAAACGCTCCTTTTCAGTCTAAAGTGTAGTTGTTTGCTGTAATTAATTCATTGTATATACAGTCTCCACATAGTAGCTTTTAAACGGTATATGCCCTCATTGGGTCTCCATCGAAAAAACGGCCGTTTGAGTATCGTACCTTGATGCTGTGTCCATTGGATTATAGCAGCACGTAACAAGGAAATAGGTGCCGTCATCCATGGCCGCCGTAAAATACAGTTCAAGCAAATAGCCGTTTTCTTTTTTCCATCGAAACAGCGTAAGTATACTGCGAATCTTCAGGGAGGATGAGTTCAGTGTAAGTGGAACAATTATTTTTCTTTAAGGCAAATTCCACTAATTTATCAATACCAGGTTTTTCCTCAACATGTCCTACTTCAAAGAAGTTTTTCGCGTCACTGTGATTTTGCCAACTATAAAAGCCAGAGTCATAATGATGCTCCGTCCAAATTGCAGTATCAATAGCAATATCGAAATTATCCGCTTGGAATTTTGAAATATTTGCTTGTTCTCTTTTCTATAGACGGAGTTTCAATCACGTTATTAATCTGCTCGTCATTATGGTTGCTTTTTACCCCAACCAGATTATAGCCGCAAGCAGTCCAATCAATAGAGCTGCTAATATTTTTGTACATTTCATTCCCAAAGTGCATCCTCCTTGCGGTCAATTCTTTGTGTATACATTCAGATTAAACACAGCGCATAGCATCCCCCTTTGTCCTAAGCCGGTTCCGACAGAACAAAGCGTTGATTTTCCCAAACAGGAACTCCATTAAAATACATTATACATTGCAATTATTAAACATACCTTCGAAAAATATAACAGCAAGAATGCTACATTTTTGAAGGCGTAAGTGTTTATATATGAGAGTTTTTCATGCGCAGGCTAAAGCTGCCGCACCGCTGTCTCTGCTCACCTGCTTATTCGTTCGATAAAGGAGATTCTTCATGCACTTATTGTACTTCATTTAAGGAACAAGACAAAATTGAGCATTTCAGATGTTGTTTATGGCTGCGGAAAAATTCAGTCGTATTTATTTCCCATAATATGGTTTATCCTTTTCTGGTTGCAATAGCGTTTTTCTTTATTAAGTCCAACTACAAAAACAATCCCCTTAATAACGTCGGCCATTATAGATGATACTATTCATGGATCATTGGATGCATTTGGACTTATAAGTTCATGGTACCTTATTATGTAAATTCAAAGGAGAACTGGTACAGGAAAAATTTTGCAGAACAAAGGAAAATTATACAATCGGGTACTCATTCTGCATCCCATCTGGAATTTTGTAGTGCGAAGGTAAACCCGTAATATTTATCTATAAGGCACAAATAAAAAAGGGGAAACGAAACCTGCCTAAGAAGCACCAGATGATTGGAGAAATTATCGAAGCTAAAAACGGCATGTATTTTGTGGGTTCGGACATCGAACTTATTGACATAGGTCCCATCCTCTTGTTGCCAAGAATGACGTTCCCGCAGAGGATTACAGCAAGCTCAGAGAGATGCTGAAAGGTGTTTTTCCTTGAGAAGTATTATGATTATAGCGCGGAATGAACGAATGATCCCTGCCGGGGTGTAAAACAGCCTCCCGGAAAATGGGAGCTCACCGTGCTCCGGCCCTGTCACAGCAATCAAGGCCAGCCTTCTATTGTTTACATGGATAATAGTATGAAATATATCGAAAAAAATTGCTATAATAGTAATAATCTCCGGTAAGGTCAAAACCTTCTTTTGAACTTTCTTGATTAACCGTTCACTGGAAAAGTGTGTTCATTCATTCTCCCTGGTGATTACTGTCATAACTGATGGAGAGGATTAGATATATGCTTATCTTTGCTACTATGATAAATGACGTTGATGATCGTGCATTTATGCAAGAAGTATATCAGCAGAACGAGCGCCTGATGTATGCAATCGCATTAAAATATGCTTCCAACACACAGGATTGTGAAGATATTGTTCATGATACGGTTGAAAAACTTTGTAAAAATATTGCCAAGATAAAAGGACTACCGAATTCCGCGCTTCGTGCATACGTGGTTTACGCGGTCAGAAATACGGCTATAAATTTTAGAAAACACCAAGCAACGATAAACCGCCATATTCAACAATTATCGGACGATGATTTAAGCAGTGAATACGATCAACCTGAATCGATAGTTGAAAGAATAGAAGACCTCAAAGGAAAAAAAGAACCAGTCTGACTAAAGTGTGGATGCAGCTTACTGATGCCGAGCAAGAATTGCTGTATAGAAAATATGTTCTAGAACAAACGACAGAAGAGCTCGCAGGAATTTTCCAGTGCAGCAGAGACAGTATTCGGATGCGTCTTTCACGCGTAAGGCGAAAATCTCTAAGGTTAATGAAAGGGATGGCACAAATGACGAGACACGAACGACTGTTGGAAAACTATGAAGATGCATATTTTGCGCTGCTGATGGAAGATGTTGCACAAATGGAAGGCGCTCGGTTAGACCGACTCAACACGAATTGCAGAATGACCCTCACGCTGCAGTTCCCGAAGGACTCACAAAAAGGTGTTTGAAAACAATAAATGCGCATTTTTCAAATATGCGCAGAAGCAGCAGCCTTAGAATTGTAAAAAAGGCAATTAACCTGGCAGCAGTATTGATCGCAATTTCAACTCTACTTTTACATCTGCATTTGCAATTTCCGATGAATTTAGAACAGCCACTCTTAATTTGGTGATCACTGCAAATGAGAAGTACACACAATTAAAAATGAAGCAAGAGGATCCCCTCAAGAATCCGGCAACACTATGGTTACAGACAGCAATAAATTTTTTAAAAAATATACGTTTGACATGGCTTCCTGACGGATACGAATATTTATCAGGAGAATACGATTATCAGGCCATCTTTGCAAACGATGAAAATAACTGGATAGTCATTAACAGGTTTGATGGGGATTCTACTTTACAATGTAGATACGGGGAGGGGGCCGAAATAGTAGAGGAAATCATGATAAATGGGAACCCTGGGTTGCGCATTGTAAAAACGGCCAGGCACATATTGCCCTCGCAAATACTGACAAGAATATTTTTATTGACATTTGTTCATCCGAACACGTACCGGGTGAAGTAGTTGAAAAATAGCCCAAAATATTTTTGTGATTGATTAGGTTGCAAGTCGCGTTTTATGTGTCCTTTACAAAGTATTTCCCTGAGATGCCAGGCAGTCCATTCCGAACCACGGCGAATTGCCCTGAATCAATCCTAAAGTGAACGGCAGCGTATCCTCTGAAGTTCAATTTTTACATTCATACCTTCATCATAAAAAACAAGATTAGATGTCGTTGCCAATGGAAATTGCAAAATTCTAGGATAATTTTCAATTTTCTCAACTTTCTTTTGCCCATCGAGGATAACACTATATGATTTTTGCAGAGAGGTCATTGATTATAACAATATACTTTTGAGTCCCAAATATAGGTTTTATAGGCCAAGGTTCGTCATTTTGTAGCCACGGCTTGGAATAAATAAATTTGAGGCAATTACGTTGAATTTCCAAGCGAAAATTCTGGAAACATAAGGCTGTCCAAGCTCACAAATAACCAGAGCATTGGTCCTATCATCAGAAATAATAATATCAGTGAGTGTTAACCCGTCAACACTCTCTATCCCTTTTTCTTTTGCTATGTAAAGAACAACATTTGGGCATCCGTTGTCAAATCAGACGGCTAAAATGCAGACATAGGCCGACAATACATATAATTATAAGAACAACTGCGCGTCTTTTCATACGGCGGTGAACCTACCTTTTTCATATTGATGTATTCAAAAATTTATAGAAAATAACCTGGGGTCATATTTTTTTTGAAGCACTGTGATTACTGATAGAAAGGAAGGGTGCCGTAGTATTTAGATACCGTAGAATCATCTTCGACATACTTAGCGACATCTTTAGGACCATATCGCAGCAAAAAATAATCCAGATCATGTAGCTTTTTGTAGATGTCATTTACAATTTCCATCCTATGGGTTTCTTTTTGCCTGTTCCGTCTGATCCATGAGATACTGAAGTTCGATTTAAGATTTCCATTTTGAATGAATGAAATTTTATTTCTGACAACAGACCAATGAACCCATCTGCATCATAGAGATTCGTTTGTAACAACGGGCGTTCCATACTTGCATAAAAATTCTTCTATGGAAAGCTTTTCTCGTTCACATACAGCATCCATATCGAGACCACCGTCAACTGCCCAGCCAATTTGAATCTCTCCGGTCTGATGGAAGTAATTCCAGTACAAATTATTGGGATCTGACAGTTTGCTCAAAAATCTCCATTCATATATTTATGCTCCAACCACAAAATTTGCAGTCTTAACCACCTCGGTCAGATTTTCTATTTGCTGTTGAGACATTCCTTCGGTTGCTTGTTGGCGTGCTGCAAAGAACGTCCTCTTCCGTTGGCACATAATTTTTCGCATGCTCTATATCTGAGCCTGATTTCTCTGAAACATTTTCATTCGAAACAATGGGCACTTCAGAATGATCAGAATCAGAACATATCGCATCTTCTTTTTACTGGTGACATGGATTGCTAAACCCACACAAACAGTCAAGAGAAAATGAATATGCACACAGAGAACCAGCTTTTAGAAATATGGAACGAAACTGCATTTTGTGATTGGACATCTTTTTTACCTCCAAATAGTTGCGAATCTTTTTATGGATAATATTGCTTTCTCTCGTAATATAGAACAAATATTCAGGAAAAGTGTAACGCAATAAACATGCTGCACAAACATCGCTAACACGGATGACATTCAGGACCTGTTTAAGGAAAGTATTCAAAATTTATTAAAATGGTCTGGAGTCAAAACTAGATGACGAGCTCAGCCCGAAAATGAGTCTCAAATCGAGACCTATTTCGACAGTGGCTGTATTTCTAAGGGCTTCATGGTTCTCTATGTCGAATTTTTCAAAATTACTGTAAAGTAGTCTATATGCAAAAAGGGTCACCATCCCAATGAAGCATATTATCTCACTGAGATGGCGACCGCTTATTAACGCTCAATCTGTTAAGAATCTACAACATATGACAACCCTTTGTTGCAAATTACATCAACAAGTTCTTCCATTTATAGTATTAACGATATAGAAACACAAATCAGAAACTAACACGCACCCTAGAACAACACCTCCATCAAGGAGTTCTGAATACCATGCTAGAACCCATTCCCACTTATCCCGTTCTGTCTAAACATTACTGATGAAATGAACAACAGTAATGCAGGGACTAGAAACGCATATTCTTTTGGATTATATTCATCTTGCCCACTCTCATGCCTTGATTGATTTTTTTCACCCTGACTAAATGATAATAATTTGCATGAATAGGGCATTCCTATAAACCGCCCATGGGTGATTCATAGCATTGAAGTATTTTTTAGAATAAACACCTGTAACTTGGTCGTTAACAGAGGACAATACAAAGAGGAAACCCAACGGCGACCCAATCCAATACTTTGGCAATTCGATTTCATATAATGCCCTTTCTTGCTTGAATATCAACTTTTCCTCACCCGACTGCAGAGAAGTATCTTTTCAATTCCTTCTTGTACGCTACCATTCCATAGGAATATGATGATACGGACGATTCGACCAGAATGACGATGAACCTTAAAGGAACACCGTACAGAGGTCATGATGCAGAATATTGAAAATTTTTATAACTTCCCACTCAAATCCCTCAAATGTACTCTGTACTGGCAATTCCTTAATTCTATTTTACTTGGCTACTGGCAGATCGACATGGTTACATCTGTGGGGGTTCCTGTTTCAATGCCGTCAACATCAAAAGTCCAATTTGCTCTGCAAGCGGGAGGCCGAAGTATCCATTGTAAAAGCGCGGGGTCGGTCTGCCCCGGCTCAATCGACGGTTGAAACGCTTCGCCAGGGACGGTCACTGATGGTGATTGGGCGGCTCACCCGAACAGCCTGTGCGTACTCCCCATTGTTCGTTACTGTGAAAACGATCAGGCTTCCGCCGTTGGCTCTAAATTCCGCCTGCGTATAGCACCCGGTCGTAGACGTCTGGTGGCTGTCAGGAAGCTGGATCAGCGCATTTTTACCGTCCGTAGTCATGGTGCTGGGATCGATTTCAGTGAATGGCCCCGCTTTTGATACCGTCAGGAATCGACGCCACCGGGCCCCTCTCCGCGGGTACAGTCACGGAACCACCTCCGGTAGGCGCGATGTCAACATTGCCGGTCTTGGCATTCCACGAAATTTCCGCATCCAGCAGCTCAGAGATCTGGCGGATGGAGAGATAGTTGGTTTTGCCGCCGGTCTCATCGACGTATGTAATGACAGAGGAACATCCTGCCCGTTGGGGGCCTTGTAGGATTCTCCGGTGAGGACCTTATTCTCACCGAACAGGGAGATTCCAGCCTTGTTGTACTCTACCCGGCTGGAAGCGGCCAGCGCGGTGCCCTACAGTCGAAACCGCCATGAGTGTCGCGACTACATCTGCCGTAAACGAACGATACTTCTTCATAATGATTCCTCCTTATTGTTTTTTTTCATGGGTAGGTTCTGGCTTTCTACTATCAAGACGCCGGTGACAGGGGCTTTCTTACACGTTTTTGCAGGTTTTCTTTATTTTTCTGTTTTCGACAAAGAAACGCTTTCAGCCATGTGCAAGATGTCATCTTGATTAACATTAGCGTTAAGTTCGAAAACTGGATATTGGTTTGTGGATCAAACCATGTGATTGTATTTCTCGTGTTTTCCCAATCGTCCGTCAAAAACATTTCCCCTTCCAAACCATTCACTGTAACTGAATGTTTTCAGCATCCGTCAGTCACATAGTCCACGCGGTCCCCTGTTGCATATAGGCATAATCAAAATATATCGATCTATCACTTTCTTCGTTGTAATAGACAACGCTTACATAAAATCGTCTTCACTAATATTTTGCTCCGAATCTTCGACATACCCATCCGGCAAATCTGTAATCGTACTGTGGCATTTCTCCAGTCATGTTCTCGCAAAATCTATACACCACATGGGTTTCATACCATTCCGTAACCCAGCGCACCACTGCGGCCCGGACCGTGGGGCTGACTGCCATCAGGCTCCCAGGCTCAACGAGAACACCAGCAGGATCACAGCGGCCTTTTGCACCACATTCTTCCACAGGGGCCGTGCCCACCTGCGTTCCCACTTCAACGGATCTGATAACATCGCCGCCATCTGCCGCTGATACCGGGGCGTCGGTTCAAAGGCCAATTCGCCGCTGGCCGTGCTTTCCGCGTCAAGTTTCAAAGAATCCAACAGAACTCGCCGCATCAAGGTATCCAATTCCTGATCTGTCATGCGTAAAACGCCTCCTTTTCCGCGATTTCCCGAAGCAGTGCGCGTCCGCGGAAGATCCGGGTGTTGACCGCCGACTCTGACAGCGCAAGGTGTCGGGCGATTTCTTTTCCGGTGTACCCCAGCAGCAGCCGCATTTCCAGCACCGCCCGGTAGGTCTCCGGCAGTCTGGAAAAGAGCTGCACCAGTTCCAGATAGTCCGTCACGCTTTCCGCGTCAGCCGCAAAGCTGTCCCAATTCTCCAACCGTACCGTTCGCTGATTTTTCCGCAGGATCGTGACTGCTTCGTTATTCACAATACAGACGATCCAGAAGGGCAATTTCTCGCAGGGAATTTCATCAATTTTTTCAAAATTCCGGATGATCTGCATAAACGCGTTCTGCACGGCGTCCTCGGCGTCATGCTGGTTCTTCAAAATGCGGAGCGCCGTCTGCTCCATCTGCGGGTGATACTGCTCGTAAATGTCCGTGAATTTTTGCTTGTCTGCCTCGCTTTCCAATGCAGCTAAAAGGATCGCCAGCATCAGCTCCACCACCTTTTTTTGTAGCGTTTTTGGGTTTCTGCTATATAGACGCGCGAGCCGCGCCATTTCTTACACGATTTTCAAAAAAATTAAAAATATTTGAGCGGCTTCCGGTGACCATCAGTATAACATGATGTACCTCAAATCTCCACATTCTTTATGCTTTTGCACGATGAGGCATCAACAAGAACGCTCACACTTCATCGTTAAAGGAGGAAGGCGGCTCAAATCGCCGCCCCTCTTTAGTTATAATAGCCTTTGCGCAAAGGGGGCTCGCTGCATCTCGTTCCGCTTCTCCATAATCTCAAGGATGGGTTTCACCTCTCGTTCGTCTGTAAGGGTGGGGAACGGGAAGACATCCAGGATGTATAAATACTGGCCGCAGACCTTCTTAAACTGCCTTTATGTTTGTGACAGTCTTTTCCTTCACCGTACCTGCATTTATTTTGGTTCATATTGAGCAAGACCATGTCATCATGTACCTTCATAAAAACAGCCTTTTCAGTTATGTTGCAATGGCAAGAAGAGCATGCTATGATGAAAATATTTACGTGGAAAGGACGATCGTGGGGGGCACGCATGATGCGCTCGTATTTATATGATTGCAATTTTGCTTGCGCCAGTTTATTGCTGGCAAATTACTATCTGCTGCGCCGCGTGATGGGCTGGGTGAAAGCATGGTTCCCATTTTTTCCGCACGGTGCGCCACTGGGCGCTGCCTGTAGCTGTGCAGTCATTTCTATCCTGCTCCTTTGTTATTGCGTTTTCCTGCCGGATGGAGAATTCCGGCGTGTAATGAAAACTCATCGGAAATTACTGGCTCGGCGTACTGCTGTAGCACAGGAGGACAAGTTTGTAGGTGTGCTCGAAAATAACACGTCT
>VOFB01004332.1_pt1 | contig 26746 bp, 32 predicted proteins | sample 5384141 | NCBI WGS metagenome assembly VOFB01 (sample SAMN12384721, study PRJNA508395) | human gut metagenome | isolation source: healthy gut A | host: Homo sapiens | reverse complement strand
ATCGACAATTAACCAATATATTCCACTATGCGCTTGTTTCGAGAAAACACCAATACTTTTTGCATAATATGCAAGCAAAATCTTGCTTTATTCACCTTTAATGTTCAAAGTTTTGCGAAATTCGCTGATCTATTCCGATTTGTACCCCCCTGTTAGATAAAGGGGGTATCTATATTTCGGGCGCGGCTGTCGCCGCGCCCTCGGCACCGTTCCGTGCCGTCGGCTTACGCGCTGCACGCCGCCGCACGGACGGCGCCAATGCGCATAGAACCGGTATATAGTAAACAGCACGCTGTAAAGCGTGCTGTTGCCATGTTTGTTAGCTGTTGTTGCCGCCGCTGATTGACACCATGATTACACCAATGTTTTCGGTTCGAACACCTCTAAAGCAGTATGAAACTACGCGAACCAGAAAACAATGTTTTTCACATTTTGTAACATGATTTTGAATTATTGACTACAAAATGCGTTTTATATGCATTTATAAGTTTCAGAATCCGTAAGATTGCTGAAATCGAAAATGCTTCAAAATTCGGAGTAAGAAACCGCATGGTTTCGCTCTTTTTTGCGCAAACACAGCCGCTCCCTCTCTGCAAGCGCAGTGAAGCAAATTGACTGCAATGAATCGCGCTTTCTATCATTCTCGTTCTTATTTTGCCGTGGCAGCGTACTTATCAACCAGCGTCTGCGCCATTTCCATCGCTGTCTCGCCCTTATTCAGGCGCAGCGACAGATACGGTGTCGAACCGGCATTGAGCAGCAGGCGGACCTTGAATTCACTGTCGCCGCAGAGCGCGGACAGGCGCGCGAAATCGGTCTCGAGAAGGTGAGCAGCAGTCGTCCGTCCTGCTGCTTGATCTCCGCAATCCCCTGCTCGCTGGCCTTGGCACGCAGCAGCGATATCCAGCAGCGCGATGGCCTCCGCAGGCGGCTCACCGAAGCGGTCGATCAGCTCATCGAGCATATCACTGCGCTGCTCGTCCGTGCGGATGAGCGCGATACGGCGGTAAGATCGACACGCTGTCCCGCATCCGCAACATAATCAGCGGGAAGATTGGCAGAAATCAGCAGCGCGGCTGCACAATCAACACGCGGCTTGGTGTTTCGCCCTTCCTCCTGCACAGCCTCTTCGAGCAGCTTGAGGTACAGATCATAGCCGACGCTCATCATGTGGCCGGACTGCTCGGGGCCAAGCACATTGCCGGCACCGCGAATTTCCAGATCGCGCATTGCAATCTTGAAGCCCGAGCCGAACGCCGCGAACTCACGAATCGCACCAAGGCGCTTCTGCGCGATCTCACTGAGCGCCTTGCCATGCCGATAGCACAGGTACGCATACGCATGGCGCGACGAACGACCGACACGGCCGCGAATCTGGTGCAGCTGCGCCAGACCCATGTTGTCCGCGTTCTCGATGATAAGCGTGTTCGCGTTCGGAATATCAATGCCGGTTTCAATAATCGTGGTGCAGATCAGAATATCAATCTCGCCGTCCGCCATCTCATTCATAACCTTTGCGATCTCTTTTCTGACCCATTTTGCCGTGAACGATGCCGATTCTCGCATCCGGAAGCCGCTGCTGCCACATGTTCGCACATCGCTCGATGGACTCCACGCGGTTGTGCAGGTAGTATACCTGTCCGCCGCGTCCCAGCTCACGCCGGATGGCATCAAGCAGCACTCCGTCGTTCTGCTCAAGCACGAACGTCTGCACCGGATGGCGGTTCTGCGGCGGCTCGATGGAGGACATATCGCGGATACCGGACAGCGCCATGTTGAGCGTGCGCGGGATCGGCGTTGCCGACAGCGTGAGCACATCCACGTTTTTGCTCATTTCCTTGAGCGTTTCCTTGTGCCCGACGCCGAACCGCTGTTCCTCGTCCACGACGAGCAGACCGAGATCCTGAACTTGATCTTCTTGTTGAACAGCTTGTGCGTGCCGATAACCAGATCGACCGAGCCCGCCTCCAGCTTTTTGAGCAGCGCAGTCTGCTCCGAACCGGTCTTATAGCGCGTTAACAGCTCGATCGTGATCGGGTGACCCTGAAAAACGCTGCATCGCGGTCAGATAATGCTGCCGCGCAAGCACGGTCGTCGGTACGAGGATCGCCGCCTGCTTGCCCGCAAAGAATGCACTTCATCACGGCGCGCATTGCGACCTCGGTCTTGCCGAAGCCGACGTCCCCACACAGCAGTCGGTCCATCGGCCGGTCGGACTGCATATCGTCCTTGATCTCGGCAATACAGCGCAGCTGATCATCGGTCTCCTCGTGGGGAAATCCTCCTCAAACTCGCGCTGCCACGCGTCGTCCGGCGGGAAGGCATAGCCCTTGACCTTGGCGCGCTCGGCGTACAGCTTGATGAGACCCTCGGCCAGCTCCTTTGCAGCCGCTTTTGGCGCGTGCTTTCGCCTTGCTCCAGTCCGCGCCGCCGAGCTTGTTCAGCCGCACGCGCTCGTTGTCGCCGCCGCCGATGTATTTGGAGATGAGGTCGAGCGAGGTTGCCGGAACATACAGAAAATCCGTGCCCGCAAACGCAATTTTGATAAAATCGCGCTCGGAACCGTCCACCGTCATGCGCTCCATGCCGATAAACCGACCGATACCGTGGTGCTCATGCACGACAAGATCACCCGGTGTCAGGTCGGTGTACGACTTCACCTTATCACGGTTGGACTTCTTGACCTGCGTTTTCTTCCGCCGGGCAAGAACCTGTCCCTCGGTCATGACAACAAGACCGAGATCGGGATACTCAAAGCCGGCGGACAGCGTGCCCTCCATGATGTTGACACAGCCGCCCTTGGGCAGCAGATCGCTGATTTTTACGTTGAGACCGGTGTCGGTCAGCGCGTCCAGCATGTTCTGGCAGCGCAGCGCACTGCCGCACACGACCGCCACCGCGCGTCCCTGCTCGGTATAGCTGCGGATATCGGCAGACGCCATGTCGAGGTTGCCGCCGTAGGCGTTCATCTGGTTGGCGATAAAGTTTTCCAGATGCTGCGGTGTCAGCTCGGCTACATTGTTGAGAAAGCTGTCCAGACGCAGAATCTGGCGCTTCACGCCGCACACACCGACAAAATCCAGCGCATATTCTCCCAGATTCGGCGGCATTTCGCCGCGCTCGAGCAGAGCAGTTACGTCGTCGGCTACACGCGCGTGGAAATCGCGCACCGCGTCGCGCAGACGGGGCGTGTCCTCGATGATGACGATGGCATTTTCGGGCAGATAGTCGAACGCGGTCGCCATTTCGGGATAAATGAGCGGCATATACTTGTCCGCTGCGGGCAGCGAACCGGTCTCGCGCAGACGTTCTGCGTCCCGTTCAAGGTTAGTCTGCAAATCCGCATGCTGCTTCTTCCGGCGGGTCGAGGTGAGTGCCAGAACAGCCTTTGCCAGTCCTGCCGCACCGCCCTTCGCCAGTGCCGGAATGGATTCCATGCACGGCAGACAGCGCAGGCACTCGCACTGCTCCAACCGGCGCTGACTGCCGACGTCGAACGTGGAGATTGAGTCAATTTCATCGTCCCAGAATTCCACGCGGTACGGGTGCTCCGCCTGCGGCGGAAACACATCGAGGATGCCGCCGCGAATGGAAAACTGACCGGTGCCTTCGACCTGTACGCAGCGCTCGTAGCCTGCGCGCGTGAGCGCGTGCGTCAGCTCATCCAGCGGCGCGGTCTCGCCCGCCGCAAGCGTGACGATGGCCGTTTTGAGCGCATCGGGCGGCATGGTGCGCTGGGCTGCCGCCTGCACGGACGCGACCGCAAAATGCGCTTCCGTCAGCTCGTCCAGTGCTGCCAGACGGCGCTGCTCGTAGCCGCGCGACACACCGACTACATCCGCCATCACCAGCTCACGAGAGGGCAGCTGTACAATGTCACGCTCGGAAAACCGCGCAGATCAGCGGCAAATCGATTCGCAGTGTTGTCGTCGTCGGTCAAAACCAGTACCGGACGGCCTGTATCCAGTCCCAACGCCGCCGCCAGATGCGCCTTGTGGATGGCTGATAAGCCAACCGCCAGCACCGGAGTTTTGCCCTCATCAACGGCTTGTTTTAACTGTTTGTATTCTTTCAGAAAAGTTATACTTTTGTAATTTCGTTCAAGAGGTTCACCTCCCTTTCATAATGGAAAATGGAGGAGTCCGCCTGTAAAGGCGGTTATTGAATAATCGCGCAAAGCGCGATACCAGCGCAACGCAACTGAAGTCTGCGCAAGGATAGCGCTAATTCTCAATTCTCCATTATTCATTCTTAATTATTGAGACACCAAAAGGGCAGATTTCTCAATCTGCCCTAATGTTATGCGTATTTTTTGCGGAATATGCGTGTTAGTCTGCCTTGTGGCAGGTCTCACAGTCTGCATCGCAGCCGAGAATCTCCGCCGGGTCCTTGCCCAGACGCTTGTAATAGTCGGAAATTGCAGAGCGCAGCGCTTCCTCTGCCAGCACGGAGCAGTGCATCTTTACCGGCGGCAGACCGTCCAGAGCCTCAGCAACGGCCTTGTTGGTCAGCTTGAGCGCTTCCTCCAGGCTCTTGCCCTTTACCATCTCGGTAGCCATCGAGCTGGTTGCGATTGCCGCGCCGCAGCCGAAGGTCTTGAACTTAACATCCTCGATGATGCCGTCGTCCGACACCTTGAGGTAAATCTTCATAATATCGCCGCACTTTGCGTTGCCGACCTCGCCGACACCGTTTGCGTCCTCAATCTCGCCAACATTGCGCGGATGCGTAAAGTGGTCGAGTACCTTCTCACTGTACTGCATAAAATCTATCTCCTTTTGTCCAATCAAATGAATATATTGCAGGAAAATCAATCGTAGGGCGCGACGACCCCGGCGCGCCAAGTCGTCGCGCCCTACGGGATACGTTTCCGCTTATCTTAATGTGCGTGCAGCTCGGTTGCAGCGGTCAGGTTAGGATGACCGTTCTCCCAAACCGGGCTCATCGAGCGCAGGGGTCTTAACAACATCGGTGACCGTCTCGATGATATAATCAACGTCCTCCTCGGTGTTCTGCTCGCCGAGGGTGAGGCGCAGGGAACCGTGCGCGATTTCGTGCGGCAGGCCGATCGCCATCAGCACGTGCGACGGGTCAAGCGAACCGGTGGAGCAGGCCGAGCCGGTCGAGCCGCAGATACCGGCGTTGTCCAAGCGGAGGATCAGGCCCTCGCCCTCGACTGCCTCAAAGACAAAGGACGCCGTGCCGGGCAGGCGGTTTACCGGATCGCCGGTATAGTGGGAGTACGGAATGTTCTCCATGATGCCCTTAACGAGCTTGTCCGTCAGCTTCTTGACGTAGCCCATCTTCTCGTCCAGACCTTCAACGGCCTCCTTCATCGCTGCTGCCAGACCAATGCAGCCTGCGGTGTTCTCGGTGCCGGAAACCAGACCGCGCTCCTGACCGCCGCCGTATACCAGCGGCTCAAGGGTGATGCCCTTCTTCACATACAGCACGCCGGTGCCGCGCGGACCGCGGAACTTATGACCGGACAGGGACAGCATGTCGATGCCCATCTCCTGCACGTCAATGTGCATATGGCCGACAGCCTGAACCGCGTCGGTGTGGAACTTTGCACCAACCGAATGTGCCAGCTCGGCAATCTGCTTGATCGGCTGAATCGTGCCGATCTCGTTGTTTGCCGCCATAACGGAAACCAGTGCAGTATCCTCGGACAGCTCTGCTTTCAGCTGCTCAAGATCTACACGGCCTTCCTTATCCACATTCAGATAGGTAACGCGGTAGCCCTCCTTCTCAAGCGCCTCGCAGGTGTAAAGCACTGCATGATGCTCGATCTTGGAGGTGATGATGTGCTTGCGGCCCTTGGAGGACGGACCGTGCATAAAGCCGCGGATCGCAAGGTTGTCCGCCTGCGAGCCGCCGCCGGTGAATACAATCTCACCCGGTGCATAGTCGTTCTTCTCGTTGACCGGCTCTGCCGCGTTCAGGCACTTGCCGACAACGGTACGCGCATCGTTGAGCGCTTCCTTTGCCGCACGGCCGATGCGGTACAGAGAGGGACGGGTTGCCGTAGTTCTCGGTCAGCCACGGCTTCATAGCGTTGAACGCAGTTTCGGACATCGGGGGTCGTCGCCGCGTTATCCGCATATACAAATCTCTTTTCCATAGTATATCTGCCTTTCTTTGTCCAAAAGGTTGTCTTAAACACAAGCTGAACAGGCGGTTTTCGACGCGCGAAAACCCGAGTAAAATGATAGGTTCAGCGGGTACTACTAATATACACCCGAAACGGGTATTTTAGCAAGTGAAAAACTGACGAAACAGCACAGCATATCCTGCTGCATTTTGCATTAGTTTGTGCATTTTGTGTAGTTTTATAAGGAGGTTAGCCTTGTTTTACCGGTGCGTGTGCGTATCGAGGCGTTTTTTCAGCCGTTCGAGCACCTCGGTATAACGCTCGGAGCGGGCGGTCGGGTTGCCGCGCAGCAGGCTCTTGCGGGTGCGGCCGAGTGCGGCTGCCCGCTCGTCAAAGCGGCGCTGCAGCTCGTCGAGCTTGGCCTGCAGCTGCTCGCGTGCAGCTTCGGTCTGCGCCCTGCGCTCATCGGAGCGCATTTCATGCACGGCGGCAAGCTGTTCCTTCGCATCGTCCATTTTCTCGGAGAACTGCGCTTTCGCGTCGGCAAGCTGCTCCCTGGCATCGTCCACACGCTCGGCAAGCTGTGCCTTCGCCTCGCCCACCTTCGCCAGTGAACTCGCCGTGCGCTTCCTCTACACGGTAGGACAGGTTGGTCAGACCGACAAGCGCAGTCTCGGACAGCTGCTGTCGCAGCTCGGCTCCCTGCTCGCGCAGACGGTCGAGTTCCTCGAGCACCTTGGCAAGATCGAGTGCGCTGCGTACGGATACGATCACATCGCTGATAAATGCCGCCGAAAACAGAACGTCTATCACGATCAGTCCGATAAACGGCAGACCGAGCACCAGCTTTTCAATCGGCGGATGAATGACGCTCGTCAGGATCAGGCCGAAAAGCCCCAGCACAGTGATGAGCGCAGGCAGATATAGCCCTGAAACTGGAATCTCTGCTTGGAGTAATCCCAGTATTTTACCTTGAATATCTTCTCCATCACCACACCGACAATGTATTCAAACACAGTCGCCGCGATCATGCTCGCCAGATACAGCCACACCGGATGCTGCTTTAACGGCAGAGAAACATGCAGCAGAATCACGGCGCCGAAACCGTAAATCGGCAGCATGGGGCCGCGCAGGAAGCCGCGGTTGACCAGTCTGCGCTGTCCTACCGAGACCACGGTGGACTCAAAGCACCAGCCGAGCATACAGTACAGGTAGAAAACCAGCAGCCACTGGGCAGCGGAATAACTGTAATACACGCTCTCACTCCTCATGATTTGGATTTCGTATCTATTTATTCTATCGAATTTTTGACTTTTTGCAAGGGGAACGATATAATAGAATCATACCATTTTAATAGGAAGGGTAGGAACGCCTAATGCTGAATTTTAATCTGCACACCACGACTGAGATTGTATTTGGTAAAGATATTGAGGAACAGATCGGCCCGCGTCTGAAAAACTCGGCGCACATCGCATCCTCGTACACTTCGGCGGCTCGAGCGCCCGTACCTCCGGTCTGCTGGACCGTGTGGAAAAAAAGCCTGTTTGCGGCGGGTCTTGCCTTTGTTGAACTGGGCGGTGTATCACCGAACCCGAAGGTATCGCTTGTCCGCAAGGGCATTGCACTGGCAGAGCGAGAGGGCATCGACTTTGTGCTGGCAGTCGGCGGCGGCTCGGTAATCGACTCGGCGAAGGCCATCGCCATGGGCGTTGCCACAAAAACCGATCCGTGGCAGTTTGCATCTACCGGCACAAAGCCGGATACCACCCTGCCGGTCGGCACTGTACTGACGCTGGCAGCCTCCGGCTCGGAAAGCAGCAACTCCTGCGTACTCACCAATGAGGAGACCAAGGAGAAGCGCGGTATCACGAGCGAGACCAACCGTCCGCGCATCAGCTTCCTTGATCCGGAGAACACCTATACCGTGTCCAAATTCCAGACCGGCTGCGGCATTGTGGACATCATGATGCACACGCTGGAGCGTTACCTCACGCCGGAAGGCGGCGAAAGCGACATTACCGACCGCATTGCCGAGGGTCTGCTCATTGCCGTGCGCGATGCCGGCCGCCGCGCGCTATCGCCAATCCGCGCGATTATGAGGCGCGTGCGTCCCTGATGTGGGCGGGCAGCGTTTCACATAACGATTACACCGGCTGCGGCCGCAAGCGTCTGTTCCCGGTGCACAAGATGGAGCACGAGCTCTCCGCGTTCCGCGATGAAATTGCACACGGTGCCGGTCTGTCCGTGCTGTTCCCGGCCTGGGCGCTGTACGAAATGAAGAACGATTTTCCGCGCTTTGCTCAGCTGGCGAACCGCGTATTTGGCGTGGAGATGGATTTCCATCATCCCGAGCGCACCGCGCGCGAAGGCATCCTGACCATGAAGCGCTTCTTTGAGGAGATCGGCATGCCGACGCATCTGGCGCAGCTGGGCATCAAGCCGGAGAATTACGCACAGCTGGCAGCGAATACCGTCCGCACGGTCAAGGGTCCGGTCAAGAGCTATTCCGCACTCGACGAACAGGCTATCATCGAGATTTATAAGCTGGCGGAGTAAAACCGCCTGTGCCAAAGACGGTGCAATAAGCGTAACAACTGCGAAGGGAAGGCTGTGCAGCAGCCGCTCCCTGCAGCCCATCACCAAAACCATAATGACCGCTCGGTACCAGCCGAACGGTCATTTATTTTATCCATCTCCGCAATTACCGTCCGGTCGGACGGTTTGGGGCTTCGGGGTTGCTCTGAACTGCCGAAGGTGGTAGGATAAAAGCAGCAAAGCTATCGAGAACTAATGAAAGCAGGGATTTTATGCAAATTGTAGATACCGGCGTACTGACCCCGTCCTTCATGGACTTCTCACTGCCGTCCGAATTTGCGAAAAGTGCGCTGTATTACTGCCCGCAGTTCGGTCAGTTCATCTGCAACAGCGATTACCGGATCGAACGAAACGGCATTGACCAATACCTGCTGATCTACATCAACAGCGGCTCGCTCTGCATCCGTACAGACGGTATGACCGCCGAGGCGCATGAGGGCGAAATAGCGCTGTTCGACTGCCGCAAGCCGCACTGCTACTGGTGTCCGGACAAGGTTGACTTCTACTGGTTTCACTTCAACGGTGCGGGCAGCAAGCAGTACACCGAATATCTGACCGAGCGATTCGGCCTTGTGCACGAAAGCAGCCGATGCTGTCGCTCAAGGATCAGTTCCGCACGGTCGTGCACTCGGCGCAGTACGGCATGAGCACGCAGTTTGCCTCCATGAACGAGCACCAGATTTCCATTGCGGTACACAGCATTCTGGGTGGTCTGGCGTCGCAGACCGTGCGAACCACCGTCACCAGTGAGCTGCTTGCACCGGCACTGGCGTACATTCACGGTCATTTTGCCGATGATATTTCGCTGGACGACCTTGCCGGGATGTGCGGCATCAGCAAATCGCACTTTATCCGCAGCTTCAAGCGATACGTCGGCTGTACGCCGCATGAGTATCTGCTGCAGTACCGTCTGCGTCAGTCCAAGCGTCTGCTGCTGTCCAGCGACCTGACCGTTGAACAGATTGCCGAGGACTGCGGCTTCAACAGTGCATCGCACTTTGCGCGGGCATTCCGGCAGGAGACGGATATTTCACCGACGGCGTTCCGGGCTATTTCGTTCTGATTTTACCATATCAGACGTTATCTGTGTGCTAAAGAATACGGAATGGGTGCTAACCCTTAGCTGGGGTTCCAAAAGGATAGACACCAAAGTTTGCCCGTAGGCCACTAAACCTTGTTCCGCGCCGTGCGCGGATTAAACGAGTACTATCCTCTTGGGACTCCAGTTTCCTTTATTTGTTTGTCTGGCGAAAATCGGAGAGCGGCGACCGCTTCGAAATTTGGGAACGGCAGTCGGGTGACCGTTGCGTGTCTTTCTCCGCCTTTTCGCAGTTCACAGATAACTGACTGCTACACAGGCGGTTTCATTCAGCAGGCGCGACATACCCGTGTCGCGCAACTCGTTAGTCTGGATATGACAGACAGCACCTGCGAATTTATCTATTTAGAACCGTTTAGCCGCGCAGGTGCTGTCTATTACCACGTGCCGACAAATTATGCGGCACTGCTATGCCGCACCTTGCGTTGATGAAACCGTATGTGTAGCAGCAAGGTATCCGACACTGCGAACAGGTTGAGAAAGACACGGTAGTAAAATCCTCTGCCGTCCCCCCCATTTGGGAGCGGTCGCCGGTCTCTGGTATGCGCCAGACTAAGAAATAAAGTGAAACGGGAGTTAAGAGGGTAGAAACCGCAGGTGTCTACCCTCTTGCCCCCGCCGCCGAGCGCGGCAAATCCTCCGCTGAGGTTCAGCGAAAACGCCCGCCCGTTCGAGCGAACCGCCTGCGCGGTTCGTGTGCCCCAGAAAGCCGGTGCCGAATATCTGAACGCAAAAGACAGACCGCAACAGCGATCTGTCTTTTATTTCGGTTTGCTTTATCAGCCGCCCAGACCCAGAGGAGAGAACAGCACATAAATGCCTGCCAGCAGGATGAACGTAACAGCAATGACCGGCTTGCGGTACTTCCACGGGGTCATATCAACAACCTCGAGGTCAGGCAGTACATATGCTTCCTTGCGCGGTGCAGCCTTGGTCAGAATCGCCATCAGGATCAGGTCAATTACAAATGCGCCTACTTCAAAGTACAGGAAGTGGAACGGCAGAAGGTTCATCATCAGGCCATAGCATACGATATGGACAATGATGGCAACCTTCGGTGCAAAGCTCGGCATGCGCGGAGCCAGAATACCCATAACAACGATGGCCAGAACCGGAACGCCGTAGTAGCCCCACATCTGATTGAGGAAGGTGCTGATGCCGGCCGGCAGATACAGCAGGAACGGTGCGATAATAATGGATGCCAGACACAGCACGATGCCGAAACGCTTTGCAATGGTGATCAGCTGTGCATCCGTGCGCTTCCTCTTGGAGATAACCGGAAGGATGTCCAGGGTGAACAGCGTCATGGAGCTGTTCAGTACCGAGTTAAAGGAGGACAGGATCGCACCGAACATGACTGCTGCAAAGAAACCCAGTACCGGAGTCGGCAGGATGTCCTTGATCAGAGACGGGTACGCCATATCGAAGTCGGTCAGTACGCCGCCGTCACGGATGAACTGGATCACGCCGGGCGCTACCAGAAAGATCGGGCAGAATACGCAGGTAAGACCGGTCAGCAGCGAGCCTTTCTGCGCTTCCTTCAGGTTCTTCGCGCCGAGTACGCGCTGCATGATGGACTGGTTGGTGCACCAGTAAGAGATGTGGTTGATACCACAGCCAAGTACGATCATCGGCCACGGAATGTACGGCGGCTGTGCGTTGGCAGGCTGGATCGCATTCAGGTGCTCCGGAGAGGAGGTAGCGAAAAGACGGATGCCTTCTGCGATGCTGCCGTCGCCCAGCGCGATAAATGCCAGAACCGGGATCAGGATGACCGCGCCGATGATAAAGATGATGCCGTTCAGAGAGTCTGATACGGCTACGGCCTTCAGGCCGCCGAAGATTGCATAGATACCGCCGATTATGCCGAGTGCGACGCACATTACGGTGGTTGCCATGAAACGGTTGCCGCCCATCAGTGCGGTAATACCGAAGATACGCTCCATCGCTACCGAGCCTGCGTACAGCACCAGCGGCAGCATGGTTACAATATAAGCGACAAGGAAAATGAACGATACAATGACGCGGGTTGCGCGGTCAAAGCGGCTTTCCAGAAATTCCGGGATAGTGGAAATGCCTAGCTTGAAATACTTCGGGATGAAGAACAGTGCCATCAGCGTCAATGCGATTGGGCACATGGTCTCCCAGCCCATTGCAGTCATGCCGGCTGCATAACCCTGACCGTTGCGGCCTACCAGCTGCTCCATGGACAGGTTGGTCATCATCAGAGAACCAAAGATAACCAGACCGCTCAGGCTTCGGCCTCCAAGGAAGTAACCGTCTTTGCTGGTCTCGTCCGTTCCCTTGGTTTTAAGCCAGCTTACGAATGCCACTGCTACAGTGACAAGCACAAATGAACCCAGTGTAAATACCATTTTCTTGAAACCCCTCTTGTTTGCTGTGTAAATACGCTGCCACGGGTATTTGCAGCAGCGTGTCCCTCTTTTTCTCTGCAGCCTACAGGATAATCTGTACGGAATTGCTAATTTTGTATATCTCATCCAACTTCATTCCATAGCAATGCCCCTAATCCTGCTTGGGCAGGAGCAGGGGGCACCACCATATAGAGAAATAGAATGAGAGAAAGGATCTTTTGAAATTTGCGTTATATCCATATCGGATTGGCAGAACGTTGGAGCGTTTTCCTGCCGATCCGGAGAGATCTTACGCGTGAACATTATCGCACAATCTGCGTTTGTGCGAAATGCAGTTTTCTTTAGTGGAGCTGCGTCTTCAGGGTATCCAGACGCTCCTGCGCGTTGTCCGGGGTAACTACGTCAGAACCGGAGTCAACGAACTCGTCAACGGTCTCGCCGTCGAGCGCCTGAACCATAGTCTCGACTGCCTTGTATCCCATTTCATAAGCCATCTGCGCGACCGACATGGTCATCTGACCGTTCAGAATGGCCTCGCACGCAGCACGATCACCGTTAAAGCCGAGGAAGATGGTGTTTTTGAATGCTTCATGACCCTTTGCCGCACGGGCCGCCGCCATGGCGGTGTCGTCATTGTGCGCAGATGATCGCGATGCCTTCCGGATGGGTCTGCATGATCGCCTCCATCGCGGTGGTCGCGCGGTCTGCGGTCGCGTCTGCGTACTGCACTTCGCTCGTCAGGAACTCGCCGCCTGCCTCGTTTACGCCTTCTTCATAGCCCTTCATGCGTGCTGCACAGGTCTCATCGCCCTGTACGCCGGCGATCTCAATGCACTTGACCTCATCCCAGCCAGCCTTCTTAGCTGCCTCTACGGCTGCGATAGCGCCCTTCTTTGCTGCTGCCTCGTTGCCGGTGCCGACATAGGAAACGACCTCGGGAGCGTCAAAGTTGGTGTCGATCGCAACGATCGGCAGCTTGGTGCCGCACGAGCTGAGCCGCCGTGTCGGACTGGAGCGGAGAGATAACAAGGCCGTCATAAGTGCCGGAGCTGAGATCGGTCTCGATCATGTTCTGCATTTCATCGAAAGCGGTTTCCGAGCTTGGGCCCTTAACGTCAACCGTTACTTCATCGGGATGCTCAGCCGCATAATCCTCTGCGCCGGACTTGACGTACTGCCAATACTCAGCAGCCAGTGTCTTGAGGATAACGCTTACATTGTACTTCGCACTGCCGGAAGCGGAGGAACCGCCCTGATCACCGCTGTCGGTCTTGGTACCGGAGCCGCCGGAACCACCGCACGCCGTCATGGACAGGGTCATCGCGCCTGCCAGCAACATCGCTAACACTCTCTTCTTGTTCATAATTTCTTCTCCTCTCTTTTTCTGGGGGTCCTCTCAAAACTCTGACACCCGCTTGGAAAATACCGTACATTTCACGGCATTTCTGCACCTTTCGGCGTTTTTTATCAGCAATTCCTCTTGAAGTTGGAGTTTCAAGAGGGATTGGATAACAAAATGATGAAAACGGAATGTATAGATGCGATTAAGTAAAATGGGTATTCGATATTAAGGATTTGCTTAGAAACCAGCCTTGCGCAGGTTCTCACGGCCGATGGAAGCCTTTTCGAGCGGTACGTCGAAGGACTTGACCGGGAACAGATCCTGCTCTACGACGCACCAGCCGTCGTAGCCGCACTCGTCGAGTGCCTTATGCATAGCAGTGAAGTCGATGCTGCCCTTGCCCGGCTCAACCATGATATCCTCGGTTACAGCCTTAGCGAAGGACCACTTGTTCTCGTCCATCTTAGCCTTAACAGCCAGATCGCAGTCCTTGAAGTGGATGTACGGGATGCGCTTAGCCCACTTCTTGTAGAAGGAGATCGGCTCGCCGCCGCCGTATACATGGTGGCCGGTGTCGAAGCACAGATCAACGTTGGTATCATTCAGGAAGCGCTCGATCTGCTCCTCGGTCTGAACGTGGCTGTCAACGTGCGGGTGGAACAGGCCAACAAAGCCGTTCGCAGCGCAGCGGTCAGCGCACTTCTGTACATTCTTGCAGTAGGTAGCCCACTCCTCGTCGGTCAGCTCCGATTCATCTCCAGCTCGCCGGTAGCGAGGTTGGTGTACATCGGAGGCAGCAGAACGATATACTTAGCGGACGGGAAAGCCTTCAGCAGCTTGGAAATATCGTCGATATCCTTCAGCATACCCTCAACAGCAGCGTCGTCGAGGAAGTTGCCGCCCTCGGTAGCGCCTACCAGAGTCAGGCCGCGCGCATCCATAGCGTTCTTGAGAACCTTGGGATCGTCGTTCGGCATGTAGCCCCAGGGACCGATCTCGCAGCCCTCGTAGCCGGCAACCTTCATTTCGTCCAGGCAGCGCCACCACTGGGGCTGTTTTGCGTTGTTCGGATCGCTTGCCGGGAACCATACACCCCAGGAGTCCGGTGCAATACCAATCTTGATAGCCATAATTATATCCTCCCTGTCAAATTATTCAGGAAACTGTCAGCCTTTTCGGTCTCGGCGGGATCGCTCCCGCCGGAGACCGTTTCGGCATTATGTTTTAATTGATGTAAGCGGACAACTTACTTAACGTCAACCCCACTCGTGAGTCTTGGAGGACTCGATAACAGCAGCTACGGTGCGGTCGATCTTGTAGCCGAACTCGAAGTCGGTTACATAGTCAGCGCCATTGGTGATAGCGTCGAACAGAGCGTGAACCTCGAGGATCTTCATGTCGTTGTAAGCGATGGAGATACCGCCTGCCGGCTGGAATGCGGAGTAGCCCTTCATCAGCGGGTTGAGCAGTACGGTGCGGAAGCCGCGGTCGCGCTCGTTGTCAGACTGGAAGTAAACCTGAACTTCGCCCATGCGCTCCAGATCGTAACGAACAGAACCCTTGGTGCCCTGAATCTCGTAGGTCAGGTAGTTCTTGCGGCCGGTAGCAACACGCGAGCAAGCGATCTGACCGATAGCGCCGTTAGCGTACTCAGCCATGAAGGTCATGATGTCCTCGTTCTCAACGTCAACCATCTCGGTGGAGCCTGCGGACTTCGGACGCTTCGGGAATACGGTGGTAGCAACTGCGTTTACCTTGGTGATGTCGCCCATGATGAACTGAGAGATGGACAGCAGGTGGGAACCGAGGTCGCCCAGAGCACCGCAGCCAGCCAGCTTGTTGATGTGGCGCCAGGTGATCGGGAGGGACTCGTCGAGCAGCTGGTCCTGATCGTAAGTGCCGGTGAAGCGCATGATCTTGCCGAGAGCGCCGGACTGAACGAGCTCACGAACGTAAGCATTTGCCGGGTTCTGGGTGTTGTTAAAGCCAACGTAGTTAACTACGCCCTTCTCGGCAGCCAGCTCAGCCAGCTCTCTGGACTCCTCAGCGGAGATGGACAGCGGCTTCTCGCAGTATACGTTCTTGCCGTTCTCCAGAGCAGCCTTAGCAACTACATAGTGGAAAGCGTTCGGGGTAGCGATATCAACCAGGTCTACGTTCGGGTCGGTAACTACATCGTGCCAGTCGGTGGAGATGCGCTTGAAGCCGATCTTCTTCTGTGCGGACTTTGCAGCCTCTTCGTTAGCGTCAGCTACGATCTCGAAGGATGCGGTGCCGTAGTCAGGACCAAACAGCATCTCAGCGTCAGCCAGTGCAGAGGAATGAGCCTTGCCCATCCAGCCGGAACCTACCAGACCAATACGGATTTCTTTCATGATAATTTCCTCCTTGACATTTAAATCTTAGACATACTCTTTTCACGATTTACCGGAAGTTTTTGTTTTGTTTTAACTTTCGGTGTTTTCGTTTGTTTGACTATATTATAGCTGCGGAAGAGTTATATCGCAATGCACTGTATAACTCTGTTCTATACAAAATTACTCTTTTCATTCTGGCATTGTATGGATTGCACACATAAAAGCACAGACGTTTGAGCACCTTGCTGAATATCAATTTCATTCCGAAAAGCATCAAAAAACCGGCGGAAATTCTTACCCGATTTTATCGTGCGAATATGCCCGTGCACACATTTTGCGAAAATAAGAAAGGGAACTTTTCATGAGAAAACCCGCAGGATTTTCCGCATGCGAAGCGAACCGAACTTGCCTGCCCGGCAGGGGCACAAGAGGTAGAAACCGCAGGTGTCTACCCTCTTGCCCCCGCCGCGGAGCGCGGCAACTCTCCCCCCCGCTGAGGTTCAGCGAAAACGCCCGCCCGTTAGGGGCGTATTGCTGACGCAACTCGTGCACCCCGCACAATCGGTGCAGAAAAGAACTGCCGCCCGGATAGAACGAACACGCTGACGCAGTTCGCGTACCCCGGTCAACCGGTGCTGAGTAAAACAAAAAGAGGCTCACTCTCGTGAACCTCTTCCGCAAATCGTATCAAATTGTACTTATTTTGCTTTCACTGCGCCGTCCTTGATCAAATCCCAGTTCTTCTTGAGATAATCATAGCCGGAGTAAATGGTAACAAGCGTTACCACCCAGCCGACAACGATCAGCACCGGATCGCCTTCCGTGCGGACAGCGAAAATCGAGTACAGCGCACTCTCTCCATCCGCCACAGCGCCAAAGATGATGTAGTGCAGGTAAATAATGATAATACCGCCAATCTGCACACAGGTCTTGACCTTGCCCGTCCACGTTGCAGCCATAACAACGCCCTTATTGGCCGCAACCACGCGCAGAGACGTGATGATCAGCTCACGCGCGAGGATAACGCAGACCATCCAGCCTGCCATCGCCTTCTGCTCTACGAACAGGATAAGCGCAGACGCTACCAGCAGCTTATCGGCCAGCGGATCGACAAATTTGCCGAAATCCGTCACCTGATTGTACTTTCGTGCTACATAGCCGTCCAGAAAATCCGTGAACGATGCCACGCAGAACAGAATAAGCGCAATCAGCGTGCAGGTCGGAAAGCTGAAAATACCGACCTTATATTCTTCGACATTCAGCATAGGCTGCGCCGCAAAGTAAATGAAAAACGGAATCATCGCAATGCGGGTCAGCGTGATTTTGTTTGCGGTTGTCATAGAAAATTATGCCTCCTTCTGACGGACACCGAGCAAGTCGGGTCCAAGGCTTTCAGTAATGAGAACGGACACGAACTCGCCTTCCGCCGGTTCGTTATCCGCCGCGTCAAAGTAGACGTGGCCGTCTACCTCGACCGAATCCGCGTAGGTACGGCCATACCACAGGCCCTGCTCCTCGTCAAAGCCCTCGCAGAGCACCTGCATGACCTCACCGTGGCGGGAGGTATTGTAGTCGTCGAGCACACCGGACTGCAGCTCTTCGACGATCAGACGGCGGTTCTGCTTGGTCTCGTCGTCGATCTGGTCGGGCAGCTCTGCGGCCTCCGTGCCTTCCTCCGGCGAATACTCGAACACACCGACACGCTCAATGCCGACATTCTGCAGGAACTCACACAGCTCGGCAAACTCGTCCTCGGTCTCACCCGGCAGACCGACGATCAGGCTTGTACGCAGTACAAGACCCGGAATACGCTTGCGCATATCCTCGATCAGCCTGGTAAATTCCGCGCCGTCACCCGGACGGTGCATGGCACGCAGAATGCGCTTAGAGACGTGCTGCAGCGGAATATCCAGATACTTTACGATTTTCGGCTCATCCGCAATCACGTCGATCAGCTCGTCCGTAATCTGGTCGGGATAGAGATAGTGCAGACGAATCCAGGTAAAGTCCATCTTGCACAGCTCGCGCAGCAGCTCGGGCAGCAGGCGCTTATGCTCGGGCAGGTCCATACCGTACTTGGTGATGTCCTGCGCGATGACGATCAGCTCCTTAACGCCTGCGTCAGAGAGCGCACGCGCTTCCTCGAGCAGCGATGCCATCTCACGGCTGCGGTAACGGCCGCGCAGCTTGGGGGATGATACAGTACGCGCAGGTGTTCGAGCAGCCCTCCGCAATCTTAAAGTATGCGGTGTACGAGGGTGTCAAGCGGTCACGGCTGCCGTCGAGTGCAGCAGAGGTCATATCGGCCATATACGCCGCCTGCTGCCCCTTGAGCGCCGCATTGGCCGCGTCCACGATGTCATCATAGCTGCCCGTTCCGCAGAATACGTCGATCTCGGGCAGCTCAGCGCGCATCTCGTCAGCATAGCGCTGCACCAGACAGCCGGTCACGACCAGACCCTTCATATTTCCGGTCTGCTTGTTCTGGGCGGTCTCCAGAATGGTTTCGATAGCCTCGGTCTTAGCGGCTTCGATGAAGCCGCAGGTGTTGACAATGCCAACGTCTGCTTCGGTCATATCCTCGGTGATCTCCCAGCCTGCGTCCCGCAGCCGGGCCAGCATGTGCTCGCTGTCCACGAGGTTTTTCGCGCAGCCGAGCGAAATAAGTCCTAATTTCGGCATGAGATTCTCCTTCTTGTCCATATTATTATTCTATTTTATTATACCGCACAATTTCGGGTTTGTCACCACCGATTGGCGGAAAATTTGGCATAGAAAAAGACGCAGAGCAAACGCTCTGCGTCTTTGGAATTGCTTGATTGCAAGCAGTTGGTTCGGTAAGGAAACCTTACTTCAGCTCAACCTTAGCGCCAGCAGCCTCGAGCTTCTCCTTGATCTCGTTAGCCTCAGCCTCCGGAGCAGCCTCCTTGATGGTCTGCGGAGCGGAGTCAACCTTCTCCTTAGCTTCCTTCAGGCCCAGGCCAGTGATCTCGCGAACAGCCTTGATAACGCCGATCTTGGAAGAGCCAGCGTCAACCAGAACTACGTCGAAGTCGGTCTTAGCGTCAGCAGCAGCTGCGCCGTCGCCGCCTGCTACAGCACCTGCAACAGCTACCGGCGTAGCGGATACACCAAATTCTTCCTCGAGAGCCTTTACCAGCTCAGAGAGCTCCATAACCTTGAGCTCTTTTACAGCTTCCATAATCTCAGCAACAGTCATGGGATTAAACCTCCAATTTTAGATAATTTTTAAGTTAAAATGTGTTCCTGACCGAATAAATCAATCAGTGCGGGGGAAATTACTCAGCAGCTTCTTCTGCTGCAGCTTCCTTCAGGGCTACCAGTTCAGCAACCTTCATTTCCTCATTGCCCTCTGCCTTCTTAACGATAGCATCGCAAGCAATAGCGAGCTGCATAATGGGGTAGTTGAAGCTGTACAGTACCTGAGCGATAAGGGTTTCCTTTGCTCGGCATAGCAGCCAGCTTCTTGACCTCGTCCTCACCGATGGCCTTACCTTCCAGGTAACCAGCCTTCAGGGTGAAGTTCTCGTGGGTCTTAGCAAAGTCAGCCAGGATCTTCGCCGGAGCGACAACGTCGTCGGTGGTGGAGATTGCCAGAGCGGTGGTACCGTGCAGGCACGCATCCAGCTCGTCAAAACCCAGTTCCTTAGCTGCAAAGCGGATCAGAGTGTTCTTGATGACAGCATACTCAACGCCAGCTTCACGGAGCTGCTTGCGGAGCTTGGTATCATCCTCTACGTTGATGCCCTTGTAGTCGACCAGTACACCTGCCGGAGAATTCTTGATCTTCTCTACCAGGGAAGCGACCAGAGCCTTCTTCTCTTCCAGAATCTTTGCGTTCGGCATCATTTTCACCTCCTGTAAAATAAAAGTACCCTCCCGGTGCAAAGACACAGGGAGGGTACACAGAAAACATAATCAAATATGATAATAAGCATATCTGTGTTGACCTCGGCGGGCGGCGAACAAATCGCCATTTAAGCCTTTGCGGCGCCAGCTGTCTTTGACCAAGCTCATTTAGTATAACGCAAATACAGAGCGGGTTGTCAACACTTTTTTCAAAAAACTAAAAAAAACTTAAAAATCAGTCGTTGATCGGACCGTCATTCCGCTCATCAATATTATCGTACTCGATATTCTTCGCAACAGGCTTATACGCCGGACGGATGATCTTACCGCCGGTGGTAACTTCCTCAAGTCGGTGTGCCATCCAGCCGACGATACGCGCGGTAGCGAACAGCGGCGTATACAGCGACTTGGGCAGTCCGAGCATTTTGTAAACAAAGCCGGAATACATATCGACGTTTGCGCACATCGGCTTGTCGCTGCCCTTGATTTCGGCAAAGACACCCGGCGTCAGCTTTTCTACCAGCTCGATCAAATCCATCTCGTCCGAATAGCCGGTCTTTTCCGCCAGCGGACGAGCAGCCTTTTTCAGTGCAACGGCACGCGGGTCGCTCAAGGTGTAAATTGCATGACCCATGCCGTAGATCAGGCCGGGAGCCGTCGCCTGCTTCCTTATTGAGAATCTTGCGCAGATAATTGCCGACCTCGGTCTCGTCCTTCCAGTTGTGGATATTCTCCTTCATCTCCTCAAACTGCTTGACGACGCGCAGGTTTGCACCGCCGTGGCGCGGGCCCTTCAGCGAGGAAACCGCAGCCGCGATCGCCGAATAGGTATCCGTACCGGACGAAGAAGTAACACGCACGGTGAAAGACGAGTTGTTACCGCCGCCATGCTCGGCGTGCAGGATCAGACAGCGGTCGAGCAGCTTAGCCTCGTCATCGTTGAATTCGCCGGTCGGACGGATGAGGTGCAGAATATTCTCTGCAGTCGAACGGTTCGGATCCGGCACATGCAGGAACATGGAATCATTATCAAAGTAGCGGCGTTTTGCCTGATACGCATGCGAAATGATAACCGGGAACTTGGCCATCAGGCTGATGCCCTGACGCATAATGTTCTCGACCGTGGTTTCATCCGGGTTCGCATCATAGGAATACAGTGCCAGCGTTGCGCTTGCCAGCTTGTTCATGATGTCGCGGCTCGGCGCACGCATGATCATATCCTCGGTGAAGTTGTCCGGCAGGGCACGCTCCAGACCGATGGTGTGCTGAAATTCCGCCAGCTGACGGCGGCTCGGCAGCTTGCCGCACATAAGCAGATAACCGATCTCCTCAAAGCCGAAGCGGTTTTCCTGCTCCAGACCGTGAATCAGATCGTATACATTATATCCGCGGTAGGTCAGGCGGCCTTCGATCGGCTCGCGCTCGCCCCTCGTTCAGAATATAGCCGTGTACGTTGCCCAGATGAGAAGCACCGACCAGAACACCGGTACCGTCTGCGTTACGCAAGCCGCGCTTGATGCGGTAGCGCGTAAACAGATCAGGTGGGAGCTGGTTGTGCATACAAAAAGCTCTCACCAGTTCATGCAAAAGTTCTTCCTTTACATAATCAGGCTGAATCGTCATTCCGCCTTCTCCTTTCCGTCCCAATAAATCAGATAATGAATATATTGTACCGCAATCCTGCAAAAATGTCAATCAACGACACTTGTATAAACCGACAAAAACCGCTTTTTCGCAGGTTTTCCGCTTGTTCATCCTGATATCACGCAAGTTTTTGTGCACAGCGTGCAAAGATTTTATCAATTTGAAGTGAAAAAAGTCACCAGCAGCGTTCCTTAGTACCGGTTGACCGTCACATGCGGGCTGCGTCAGCAAGATGCCCTGCCAGTGCAGAAAATACGCAAAAAAGTCCCCTATTCGCACACGAACAGAGGACTTTCTCTATCAAATAATTGGGATTCGCAATTTAATTGCGGCTCCACTGCGTGCCCTGGCGGGTATCCTTAATGGTAACGCCCATGTCGGCCAGCACGCCGCGGATACGGTCTGCCTCAGCGAAGTTCTTCTCCTTCTTGGCTGCGGCGCGCTGCGCGATCAGCTCCTCGATCTTCTCGGCGTCCGGATCAACCGCATCGTCGCGGTTCTGCACCAGATTGAGCACACCGGTCAGCTCCATGAACAGGTCATGCGCTGCGGTCAGGAATGCCTTAGTTGCGTCCTGATGCGAGCCGTTGTACGCGTTGATCTCGCGGGTCAGCTCGAAGATGGCGGACAGTGCGTCTGCGGTGTTCAGGTCGTCGTCCATGGCGTCGATGAACTTCTGCTTGTAGCCCTTCAGAGCCTCCAGCTTCTCGGTCTCCTCGGCGGTCATGATGTCGCCGGATGCCTTTTCGATGCGGAACTCCATATTATTGCGGGCCTCGTACAGACGGGCAAGCGAGGCCTTGTTCATCTCAAGCGACTCAGCAGAGTAGTTAAGCGGAGTGCGGTAGTGCGCGCTCAGCATAAACATGCGGATGGTCTCATAGCCGAACTGCTTTGCTGCGTCGCGGACCATGAAGAAGTTGCCCTTGGACTTGGACATTTTCTCATTGTCGATGGTCAGGAAGCCGTTGTGCAGCCAGTAATGTGCGAATGTGCAGCCGTTTGCACACTCGGACTGTGCGATCTCGTTCTCGTGATGCGGGAAAATCAGATCAAGACCGCCGGAATGGATGTCGATGGTCTTGCCGAGGTACTTGTTCGCCATAGCCGAGCACTCAATGTGCCAGCCCGGACGGCCCTTGCTGCCCCACGGCGTATCCCAAGCCGGCTCACCCGGCTTTGCAGCCTTCCAGACCGCGAAGTCCATCGGGTCTTCCTTCACCTCGCCGACAGAAATGCGGGCGCCGGCCTGCAGCTCCTCCATCGGCTGGTGACACAGCTTGCCGTACTCCGGGAAGGACTTGGTGCGGAAGTAAACGTCACCGTTCTCAGCAACGTAAGCGTGGCCGTTCTCGATCAGGCGCTCAACAATGTCGATGATCGCGTCCATGGTCTCGGTTGCACGCGGGTGCACGGTCGCCTTCTTGACGCCCAGACCCTGTGCGTCAACAAAGTATTCCTTAATATAACGCTCGGCGATGGTATTGAAGTCCACGCCTTCCTCGTTCGCCTTGTTGATTACCTTGTCGTCAATGTCAGTGAAGTTCTGCACGAACTCAACCTTGTAGCCGCGGTACTCGAAGTAACGGCGCAGCAGATCGAAAATGATGAACGGACGTGCGTTGCCGACATGGAAGTAGTTGTAAACGGTCGGGCCGCAGGAATACATCTTTACCTCGCCCGGCGTGATCGGAACGAATTCCTCCTTCTGACGGGTCAGCGTGTTGTAGAGTTTCATGATTTTTATCTCCTTTTGATGATTTTCAGGAAAGCTATGCGGAGTTTCGGGAATAAAAAGCCTCCCAGGGGATATTCTTCCCTCGGGAGGCGTACAAACGCGGTTCCACTCCGATTTTTCGCTCGTGCAGTGCGGTAACGGGCACTTCCCGCAAGGCGTTTGACCCTGTTGCTCGGCAGGCGCACTTCACCGTTTCCCGCGCAAAGCCCTTTCAGCCGAGGAGCTTCTCTCTTTCGCGCAAGGCGAGCCGGTTACTTTTCCTGCGTCATCGCATAAATAACGATTATAATGATTTTATTATAACCATTTTATGAGGAGAAGTCAAGCCGACCGGTGCAGACCATAGCTTTCCGCAAAATTAAATACACCGCAGAGAGCACCATCTTGACGAACAGCGCTTTCGCGGTATACTATGGATATACAGGGACGCTGTCTATGCAGTCAGCCCTTTATCGAATCAAAAAGTTTTATGCTAATGACCGTTCGGGGACCAGCCGAGCGGTCATCGCGCTTTTACGAAGAAAATGTACAGTACAATGACCGCACAAATAAAAAGCTGAAGTGCTTTCTTCTTCATCTGCGCCCACCTCCTTTCCACCGCAGACCGCGGGGGAAAGAAAGGGCTGACCGCCATACAAAAACAGCGTGTATATCCTTAAACAACAGTATAGCAGATTAAGGTGTATTTTTGTCTATGCGCTGTATGACTATAAAAATACCGCAGCATGCACGATTTTAACAGTTCGTGCACCTGCGGTATATTTTTACACATGATGAAACGCGGTCAAAAAGTCATACGCATCGAGCAGATTGCCGATATGGAAATCCATAACCTGCGCATCCACCGGCGAGCACCGGCAGTAATCCTTGAGGTTTTCCGGCGCGGTAAGGCCGTGCGCGGTCAGCCGCTCTATGCTTTTCTCACCCGGTGCCGGATTGGGTCCATATTGCACAGCGCCGCCAGCTCACCGCACATTTTAGCAAGCAGCTGCTCACAGCCGCGCAGATAAGCCGCCTCCTGCCGTCGGGCCGCCACGCGGACTGCATGCTGCCACAGCGCTACCGGCTGCTTCTCGAAAATACGCAGCTCGGACGCAAGCGAGGTCATTCTCTCGGTCAGCGGCGTCAGATCCGGATAACGATGCTCGAGCACGCGCGACTGCAGCAGCGGCAGAAACATTTTCTGAATCTCGTTCATCATATTGATGATCTTCTGACGGTTGTTATACGGCCGGATTACCACATTGACGAGCAGCGCCACGACCAGACCGACCAGTGTATCGGTAAATCGGTGGAAGCCGTACACAATTGAATCTCCGCCGGTATACAGGCACACATCCGCAAACACAATGCTCGCCAGTGGAATCGCAAAATTCAGCTTGAGACCGATCCACAGTGAAATCACACACAGCACGCCGAGCGCCATCCACACGAAAAACGTTGGATTGGGCAGCACGGTAACAAACACACATGCGATCAGATAGCCGAGAAATGTACCCGCTATCTGATTAAGGCTCTCTTTGAGTGAATCCACCCAGGTACGGCTCATCACCGAGATCGCACCAATAGCTGCAAAAATAGGCAGGCTGGAACCCAGCACCATCGCCAGTGCAAGCGCCAGACCGACCGATATCGCAGTCTTGATGGCGCGCTGGCCTACCCGAAACCGTTTGATAAACTGCAACGTCCTATCCCCTTTATCCCTGAATACCGTATGTTTTTAAGTGTACCACATTCTATCGGTAAAAGCCAACACCATCCTGTCACCCAAAGAAAAAAGGCCTCCCGGCCATCTGTTCCGGGAAGCCTTCATAAATTCGGTTTGATTACCGCTTACTTAGCAGTGCGCTCAGCCTTGCGAGCCTTAGCGAAAAGAACGGCTGCTATCCAGCTCCATCATGCGTGCGCTTACCAGACCATTAAAGAAATCCTTCATCATGATATATACAACTCCTTAAAAGTTAATGACTAAATTACGTTTTTGTGTTTGGATCATTTCCTGATCACAGGTATTATAATACACGATAACCGCCTCTGTTACAAGAGCCATATTTTATGAACCTTCACCAATTGAAGCACAATCTTTTTTGTACATATTTAACAGCGTCTGTTTGCGAAGTGTACAAATCATACCATTTCAACTTGTACGCTTTACATAACAAAGCTGGCAAATTCTCCAAATCGAGCATCCTCCCTCGAATTTCCCTGCTTTTTTGCGAGCAGAATCTGCGTATCACCTTGACTTTTTACGGCATTTCCTATACTATTTATATGATAAAAATTATTTGCTACAATATAGAGATAGGGCAACCCCAAACAGAGCCTGACCCGCACGGTTTGGGGCTGCTACCTGTTTGGGGAGAGTGATGAGGATTGAATCAAAATCTGGTCGATCTGCAAAACCTGAAAAAGAATTTGACGGAACGCCTGTGCTGCGCGGCATTTCGCTGTCCATCAAGCGCCGCGAGTTCGTGACCCTGCTCGGCCCGTCCGGCTGCGGCAAAACGACCACGCTGCGCATCATCGGCGGCTTTGAGCAACCGGATTCCGGCGATGTATTCTTCGACGGCAAGCGCCTGAACGATGTTCCGCCGTATCAGCGCGAGATCAATACCGTATTCCAGCGTTATGCGCTGTTCCCGCACCTGAATGTTGCGGAGAATATTGCATTCGGTCTGCACATCAAAAAGCTGGACCACGCAGACATCAAGCGCAAAACCGCAGAAATGCTCGAGCTGGTTGGTCTGCGCGGCTTTGAAAACCGCGATGTGACCAGTCTTTCCGGCGGTCAGCAGCAGCGTGTTGCCATTGCGCGGGCACTGGTGTGCGAGCCGCGTGTTCTGCTGCTCGACGAGCCGCTCGGCGCCCTCGACCTCCAAGCTGCGCAAGGAAATGCAGTACGAGCTGAAGCGGATTCAGCAGCGTACCGGCATTACCTTTATCTACGTCACCCACGACCAGGAAGAGGCGCTCACCATGAGCGACCGCGTTGTCGTTATGAACCACGGCGTTATCCAGCAGGTCGGCAGCCCGACCGATATCTACAACGAGCCAGTCAACGCCTTTGTGGCGGATTTCATCGGCGAATCCAACATCCTGGACGGCGTGATGCTCGAGGACTGCAAGGTCGAGTTCTGCGGCCGCACCTTCGAGTGCGTGGACAAGGGGCTTCGGCCGGAATACGCCGGTCGATGTCGTTATCCGTCCGGAGGATCTCAAGATCGTCTACGCCGGCGACGGCCTGCTGCAGGGCGTTGTTGAGTCCATCGTATTCAAGGGCGTGCATTACGAGATGATGGTTCGCACCCAGTTCTTCACCTTCATGGTGCATTCCACCATGGCGGAGTCGGTCGGCAAGACGGTCGGTCTGTCCGTCATTCCGTTTGACATCCACATCATGCACAAAAAAGTGCGGAGGCGGAAGCGTGAAAAAGTCCTTTTGCCTATCCCTACGGCGTGTGGCTCGCCGTATTTATCCTTGCACCGATTCTGATGGTCGTGGTCTACGCGTTCCACAATGCGGACGGCGGCTTTACGCTGCATAATTTCAGCTATCTGCCCGGCTACCTGCCGATTTTCGGACGGTCATTCTGGTTGGCGTTTCTCTCTACCGTGGTGTGCCTTTGCGCTCG
>VOFB01003662.1_pt1 | contig 26751 bp, 43 predicted proteins | sample 5384141 | NCBI WGS metagenome assembly VOFB01 (sample SAMN12384721, study PRJNA508395) | human gut metagenome | isolation source: healthy gut A | host: Homo sapiens | reverse complement strand
AATGGCGCCCGCCGAGCTTTTAGTAGCCGTCACGCTCGCCGAGCGTTTGCCCGGAATAATGAGGCCGCTCGCGCCAATCACGTCAACCGAACGCGCGATGGCGCCAAGGTTGCCCGCATCGGTAATGTGATCGAGCAGCACCACGAGCGCGGCGCCATTGTTCTTTCGGCATCGCGCTCAGCAATTTTCAGAATGTCGGTGACGCTGGAGTACTGGTACGGCTTCGCATGCGCCATAACGCCCTGATGGCTACCGCGCTCGCTGCGCTCGTCGAGCACCTTTGCGAGGCACGGTTTTTCACGGGCACGTCGTACTGCTTTTGCCTTGCGCGCAAAATGTCTTTAATTTGGCTATCTTGCGCTGAACGTTGTCGGCCATAAGCAGGAAATGAGCGGCATCTGCGCGCGCAATGCCTCAATGACCGCGTTTTCCTTCAATATAGTCTGCCACGTGGGCTCCCTTTTCCTGTGCATTAAGCACTCAGTCGTTTTCTGCTCCGGCGGTGCCGTCCTGTCCATGACCACGCCGGCTACCGTTCTGCTTCGCTCACTATGCGCCCGCCTGGCCGCATTTCATATTGAGAAGAAATGCCCATATGAACGCAGACGGTCACAAACAGGCCGCGCCGCCGGAGCGAAAACGACGAAGCGACCCAACCCTTGGTTATTTCGCCTTGACGCGAGCACCGGCGGCGGTGTCTTCCACCACCAGACCAAGCTCGCCCAAAGCATCACGAATGGCATCGGCCACGGCCAAGTCTTTCTTGGCGGCGCGCGCTCCAGCGCGAGCAGCAATAAAGGCTTCGGCAGCCTCGGCCGTGTCGTCGCCGGCGTAACCAGCGCGCTCAGCAGCAAGCGCAATGATTTCGACAGGCAGCTCCGCCCCTCCTGCTCGGGGAGTTCGATACCCAAACGCCCATGGAGCGCTCGATGAACTCGGCCGCCGCAACTACCACCTCGGCATCAACCGCACCGTCGGCGGCATCGAGGTACGAGTTCGCTTCGGTGATGAAGCCGAAGAATGCGCCCAGGGCACCTGCGGTGTTGAAGTCGTCATCCATGCAGGCCTTGAACTCGGCATCGGCAGCCGCAACAGCGTCGGCGAGTTTTTGAGCCAATGCGGCATCGGGCTCGCCCCGTCGCGTGGGCCGCAGCCCAACGCAGGTTCTGAGCCGTGCCCGCAATACGGCCAGCGAGCTTTCCGCGCCTTCCAGGCGCTCGAAGCGAAATCGAGCGGGCTGCGATAGTGCGTTTGCAGCATGAGCAGACGCAGCGCTGCCGCCGAGTGCTTCTCGAGCACTTCTTCGAGCGTAAAGAAGTTGCCGAGCGACTTGGACATCTTCTCGCCGTCTACCAGCAGCATGCCCGTGTGCATCCACGTGTTCGAAAGCCGGTGCCATGCGCACGTTGCCTGCGCGCATTCGTTTTCGTGGTGAGGGAACGCAAGGTCGCTGCCGCCTCCATGAATGTCGATGGGCACACCCAGTAGCGATGCACCATGGCGGCGCACTCGGTGTGCCAACCGGGACGGCCTTCGCCCCCTAGGGGCTTTTCCAGCTGGGTTCACCCGGTTTAGCGGCCTTCCACAGGGCGAAGTCGAGCGGGTCGCGCTTGATTTCATTTTCCTCAATGCGCGCGCCCACCATGAGGTCGTCGATATTGCGGCCAGACACTTCACCATAGTCTCGTCGCTGCGCACCGAGAAATATACATCGCCGTTCTCGACCGCATAGGCATGGCCCTGCTCAATGAGCGTTTTGATCATAACTTAATCATGGGGCCGATCTCCTTGGTGGCGCGGGGGCGCACATCGGGATCGAGCACGTTGGCGGCGCGCATGACGCCGATGAACTTGTTCGAAAATTCCGTGGCCACCTCGGCAGCTGTACGACCCTGCTCGTTGGCTCGATTGATAATCTTGTCATCGACGTCGGTCAGATTCTGGGCAAACGTCACTTCGTAACCGCTCGCGATAAAGCCAGCGACGAATAACGTCGAAACTGATGAACGTACGGGCATTGCCGATGTGGATGTTGTCGTAGACCGTGGGGCCGCACACGTACATGCGGACCTTGCCGGACTCGATGGGCTGGAACTCTTCCTTTTTATGGGTTTGGGAGCTGTAGATTTGCACGATTCCTCCTGGTTATTCTGAATCCGACGCAACGTCGGGAGTGGTTTTTCGCGGGGCCTCCGATAGTTTTGCCTTGCGCCTGAGCCGCAAGCAGCGTTTCCAGGCGAGCAACACGCGCCTGGAGTTCGACGACGTCGGCAGTCGGGGGTCGGGCAGGCATTCGCGACGAGCGGCGGCGTCTTTCTTCCTGCTGCACGAGTTTGCCGTTGCGCACCACAACGCGCGCGGGAACGCCGACCACGGTGCAATTCTCAGGCACGTCCTCGACGACAACCGCGCCGCCGCCGACCTTCGAATTGTCGTGAATGGTGATACTGCCAAGAACCGCCGCGTTCACGCCCACCATGACGTTATTGCCGAGCGTGGGGTGGCGCTTGCCGCTTTTCTTTGCCCGTGCCGCCGAGCGTGACGCCCTGATACAGCGTGACGTCATCGCCGATTTCGCACGTTTTCGCCGATAATCACGCCCATGGCGTGGTCGATGAAGAAACGACGGCCGATTTTCGCGGCGGGGTGAATTTCCACGCCCGTCATAAAACGGGTGAACTGGCTCGAAATGCGCGCCAAACTTTTCAGGCCATGGTTCCACAGCCAATGATCAACAACATGGCTCCAACGAGCATGCAGGCCCGGATACGTGAGCCAAATGATGAATTTACTTTGCGCGGCAGGGTCGAGACGCTTAACGTTGTTCACGTCTTCGGCGATGGTTTTAAAGATATTCACAATAGGTTCCTTCGATGTTGGGAGCAAATGCGGTTACGGAAGTGCCCCTAGCAACATCGTTTCAAAGCAAAGGCCACGGCCTGAGCCGAAATGCCCTCCTCCCGCGACCCTCGAAGCCCAAATGTTCAGTAGTGGTGGCCTTTACGCCCACCTGGTCGACGTCGATACCCATAGCATGGGCCAAGTTCTTGCGCATTTGATCGCGGAAAGGCGAGAGCTTGGGGGCCTGCGCCGAAATAACGCTATCGACATCGACGATATCGAAACCAAGTTCGCGCACGTGGTTCGCAACGCACGACAACAGCACCATGGAATCGGCGCCCGCATACGCCGGGTCGGTATCGGGAACAGTTTGCCGATATCGCCCGCACGCGCAGCGCCGAGCAGCGCGTCGGAGATGGCATGCGCGAGCACGTCCGCATCGGAATGCCCCAAAAGCCCCTGATGATGCGGAATGTCGACACCACCCAGAATAAGCTTGCGGCGCTTGCGCGAATGCGTGCACATCGAAGCCGAGGCCCACGCGCATATTCATAGCGTTCGTCACGAGTAATCCCTTCGTCTTAGACGAAATCGTAATGTTCCGAACGATTATAGCCCACTTCAACGCGACAAAGTTTGTGGCAGGCGCAAGAAGGAAAACCCCTTCCGATGAGCACAAGATGAGGCAGCTAGTAGAATATGAAAGCGTCTTGCTTACCGCGCCCATGTGGCGCTTGGAGCGAAAAGCATCCCTTCAGAGCCATGCGCCCTCTGAAAAAATGGGACAGAGAACTTGCCTGCCCCATTTCAGCTGAATCACTAGTCGGGCTAACTCCCAGGCTCATGTTCAACATGGCGTAATCTTCTGGGACGGTAAGCTTGATGTTGCTGCGCTGCCTTCCCACGAGCACCTTTGCCGCCCAATCGTTCGATGAGCGACGAGTCATCGGTGCCTACGAAGCCCTCCGAGAGCGCCGACGCGTGCGCGCGACGATACACGCCCGCACGGAACACCTGCGGCGTTTGCGCGTTCCAGAACACGCGGCGGTCGGGGGTTTCCCACAATCCGTTTTCGACCACTTTGAGCGTGTCAATCGAAGGCGTGGCGACAATCGCGCCATCGGCGTCGAGCGTGCCTTTGAGCGTGTTGATGGTATGCGCGATGAGCTCCTGATGAGCGGGCGGCACCATCGTGCAGCACCACGTACTTCATATTCCTCCGACGCGTATTCCAGACCCGAGAACGCGCTTTCCTGACGCGTTGGCGCCCGCCGAACCCGCATCACGTGATAGGCGTCAAACGGGTATTGGTCACCGGCAACTGCGACATATTCGGCAATGCGCTCTTCGGGCACACCACCACGATTTCGCCACATCTTCAACCGCATCGAACGCCGCTAATCGACCAGGTGAGCATGGGACGTCCAGAAATCTCAACAAGCTGTTTGCCACCTCGTGGCCGAAACGCTCGCCCGAGCCGCCCGCCAAAATAATGGCAGCCGTCTTCGGGCTCTTCGACACCTTGCCCGAAAAATGCACCGTTCTCGCACCCGTTTCGCTCAAATCGAGACGCGCCGCCGCATCTTCGGCGACTTCAACAAGCGCTGTAGGCACAAACACTGGGTCGATAACTCAAACTCGGCTGCACCTCCCACGGTTCTCACATTCTCCGGTGCGCTCATGGGCTCCCCTTTCATGGCCTCAACAACAAAGGGGCGTCCACAGACGCCCCCTCGCATGGCGCCACCGCGAAGGCTGCGCCTATGGTTCGTTAATCAGCCGCGCCGTCGCTCGACACGCCGCCACCGTGGCTTGGCGCCCCGGCATGCGACAAAATCGAACTGCGGCAGCAACGATTCTGCTTCAGATGCAATGCTATCACGTTTTCGCGGCGCGGAATCGCTCCTGTCCAGGCGTGAAAGTTAGCTCGCCATCTTTCACACCGACATCGATAACCGAGCCTGCATGCCACGTGCCGGCAAGCAGCTGCTCGGAAATAGGATCTTCGAGCAGGCGCTGAATCGCCCGGCGCAACGGACGAGCGCCCATCGTGGTATCGGTGCCTTCCTTAGCCACAAGTGCACGGGCCTCAGGCGTAAGATTGATGGTCATATCCATGGCGATGAGACGATCACGCAAATCGGCCACCATAAGGTCGACGATTTGAGCAATCTGCTCTTCGGTAAGGCTCTTGAACACGATAATCTCGTCGAGGCGGTTCAAGAACTCGGGCCTGAAGAGCTTCTTCATCTCGCTCATCACGCGGCTCTCTTGATTTCCTTATCGGAAAGGCCCTTCTGCGAATCGGGCGTGAAGCCAAGCGGCGCGGTTTCGGCGATTTGGCGAGCGCCCACATTCGAGGTCATGATGATAACCGTGTTGCGGAAGTCGACCGAGCGGCCCTGCGAATCGGTAAGGCGGCCTTCCTCGAGAATCTGCAGCAAGATGTTGAACACATCGGGATGCGCCTTTTTCGATTTTCGTCAAACAGCACGACCGAATAAGGACGCTGGCGAACGGCCTTGGTAAGCTGTCCGCCTTCGTCGAAGCCCACGTAGCCCGGAGGCGAACCGACCAGGCGGCTCACGCTGTGCTTCTCCATGTATTCCGACATGTCATACGTGATAAGCGCGTCTTCGGTACCAAACAGGAACTCAGGCGAGCGCCTTGAAAGCTCGGTTTTGCCCACGCCCGAAGGGCCGAGGAAAATGAACGAGCCGCTGGGGCGCTTCGGATCTTTCAGGCCGGAGCGGCTGCGGCGAATGGCCTTCGACAGGGCCGTTACAGCCTCTTCCTGGCCGATGATGCGCTCGTGCAGGACGCCTTCCATGCGCAAAAAGCTTGTCGGCTTCGGCTTCGGTGAGGTTGCTTTACGGGCACGCCCGTCGACATGCTCACCACGTCGGCGATTTCGACCTCGGTGATGTTGGCGAGTTCCTTGTCGCTCCTCGGAAAAACGCTTTTCAGCTTCGGCACGCTGCTCTTCAAGCTGCTTTTTCTTCGTCGCGAAGCTGCGCGGCGCGCTCGAACATGCCGCCTCTTCCTTGTCAAGGCGAACACGGCGAAGCTCATCATCGAACTTGCGAATCTCATCGGGCAGCGTGCGATTGCGAATGCGCATGCGCGCGCCAGCCTCGTCGAGCACGTCGATCGCCTTGTCGGGCAGGAAGCGATGCTTGAATATAACGCGAAGACATAGAGACGGCGGCCTGCAGCGCCTCGTCGGAATAGCGCACGTGATGATGCGCCTCGTAGCGGTCGCGAAGGCCGTCGAGAATGCGTAGAGCCTGCTCCTCGCTCGGCTCTTTCACGTTCACCGTTTGGAAACGACGGGCGAGCGCGGAATCTTTCTCAAGATGCTTGCGGTATTCCTCGGTAGTGGTGGCGCCAATCACCTGCAGCTCACCGCGAGACAGCGGTGGTTTCAAAATGGCGGCAACGTCGATGGAGCCTTCGGCAGAACCCGCACCAATGATGGTATGCATTTCGTCGATGAACAAATGATGTTGCCGTCTTTGACGACTTCCTTTGATGACCTTCTTCAGACGCTCTTCGAACTCACCGCGGTATTTGCTGCCTGCGACCAGCGCAGACACATCGAGGGTAATCACGCGCTTGCCTGAAATGATATCGGGCACCTGATCGGCCACAATGAGCTGAGCCAGGCCTTCGACAACGGCGGTTTTACCCACGCCAGGCTCGCCGATAAGCAGCGGGTTATTCTTCTGACGGCGCGAGAGCACCTGCATCACACGTTCGATTTCGGCCGCACGGCCAATAACCGGATCAAGCTTGCCCGCCTTGGCCTTCGCAGTAAGGTCGGTACCGAACTGCTCGAGCATGCTCTTCTCGCCATGGGGCTCGCCGCCGAAAAACGGCATGCCCGCAGCCACGGGCGTCGGCTGATCGACCAAGTCGTTGAGTGCGGAACGAACAGCGTCGATTTCGACGCCGAGCTTCGCCATCGCATCGATAGCACCGCCCTCGCCTTCGCGCACAATGCCGAGCAGCAAATGTTCGGTAGAAATATAGCTTTGGCCCATTTGCATAGCTTCACGCAGCGCATTTTCCAGCACGCGCTTGGTGCGCGGCGTAAACAGATGTTCGCGCCCGCTTCGGCTTCCTGCTCGCCTTCGGCCATGCCGGCGACGACCTCAAGAGCCTTCTCGTACGTTATGCCACGCGTTCGAGAGCCTGCGCAGCAATGCCGTCAGGCTTTCTTTCGCCAGGCCAAGCAGCAAATGCTCAGTGCCCACATGCGGGCGTTTGAGCGCAGCGGCTTCTTCCCTGGCAAGCACAAGGACGTGTCGCGCCTTGTCGGTAAATTTATCGAATGCCATATACGGTCCATTTCTGTAGAGGTTGCTGAATGTATGCTAGCACTCATTCGCAATGAGTGCCAAAGCTTCACATGCGCGATACCTTCTTGTTGACAATCAATTGGGCTTCCAGTTTGACGGTTCTACCCTTCATTCAGGAAGAAATTCCTTGCGCGGAAACCAGGCAGGTTGGTGATGGCGAGCAAGGTCTTGCCGACCAGATTCAAGTCCTCGGGCTGCCGTAATAAGCGTGAATACCGGAGAGGATGGTACGGTCGGTGCCGGTGCCGTCGTCGAGCGTAAAGTTCAGCAGCTTCTTGGACTTCTTGACGGCCTCGCATGCCTTGACCTTCACGGCGCGGAAGTCGCTCTTGGAGAAGGTATCGAAGTCGACGAACTCCTCGAACAGCGGCTCAACGGCGATCTTGGAGTAATCGAGCGTGGGCTTAAGCGACTTAACGAACGGGCTCGCGGCGTTGCCGGCCTCGGCAGCCTTGGCGGCAGCGGCACCGGACTGGAAACCCTTCTCGGGCTTCATGTGCGGGAACAGCAGCACGTCGCGAATAGAAGCTCTCGGAGTTGGTGAGCAGCATGACCACGCGGTCGATGCCAATGCCAATGCCGCCCGCAGGAGGCATGCCATACTCGAGGGCGCGCACGTAGTCCTCGTCATACTCCATGGCCTCATCGTCGCCGCCGGCCTTCTCGGCCATCTGGGCAGCAAAGCGCTCAGCCTGGTCAACCGGGTCGTTAAGCTCGGAGAAGGCGTTGGCGTACTCGTGGCCGGCGATGACCAGCTCAAAGCGGTGGGTCAGGCGCGGGTCGTCCTCAAAGCGCTTGGCAAGCGGGCTGACCTCGATGGGGTAATCGCACACGAAGGTCGGGTTGACGATGGTGTCCTCGCCCAGCTCATCGTAAATCTCGGCGATGATCTTGCCAGCAGTCCACTCGGGCTTGATCTCCAGGCCCTTCTCGCGCGCGGCGGCAGCAAGCTCCTCGACCGGCGTGTCGATGGTGACCTGCTGCCGAGCACGTCGGAACGATGTCGGTCATGGGACGGCTGGCCCACTCACCAGAAAGGTCGATGGTCTGGCCCTGGTACTCGATGACCTCGGGGTTGCCGATGGCCTTGTTAGCCACCTTAATGACGCCCTGAGCGAGCGCCTTCATGCCATCGAGGTCGCTGTAGGCGCGGTAAGCCTCCATGGTAGTGAACTCGGGGTTATGCGTAAGGTCCATGCCTTCGTTACGGAAGATGCGGCCGATCTCGAACACGCGCTCAAAACCACCGACGATGCAGCGTTTGAGGGTGCAGCTCAGTAGCAATGCGCAGGTAGCATTCCTGGTCAAGCGCGTTGAAGTGCGTAATGAACGGCTTGGCCGTGGCACCACCCTGGATGGTCTGCAGGATGGGGGTCTCGACCTCCATGTAGCCGTCGGACTCCATAAAGCGACGGAAGGTGGAGAGAATCTGCGAACGCTTACGGAAGGTCTCGCGAACGTCGTCGTTGGCGATCAGGTCGACATAGCGCTGGCGATAGCGGGTCTCCTTATCGGAAAGACCGTGGAACTTCTCGGGCAGCGGACGCACAGCTTTGGAAAGCAGCGTCGCGCGGAGCGATGGAGAGCTCGCCGCGCTTCGTGCGCACGACAACGCCCGTCGACGTTCACGATATCGCCCAGGTCGAGGTTGCGCAAAAAGCTCCCAATCGGCCTCGGACATATCGTTGATGCGGCAGAAAAGCTGGATATCGGCCGTGGTGTCGCGCACCACGAGGAACATGATTTTGCCCTGGCCACGCTTGCCAATACGGCCGCCGATTTTCACGACGTCCTCGGTGTCTTCGCCGGTCGCGAGGTCGGCATACTTCGCGACGATGTCGCGCACGTAGTCGGTCACTTCGGAGTGCTCGGGATACGGGTTCACGCCACGAGCGATGTAGTCTTCGCGTTTGGAAAGACGCAGCGCACGCTCGTCGTTGAGCAACTCAGGGGGCAATGGTGTTTTCGGTATCGGTCATTTGAAAACCTCTTCGTTTCCAGATGTGGTGATGAACAAAAGCATTCTATCGCAGGTCAAGCGACAAGTGCGAAAGGTCGCAGATTATACGTCGCTTTCGCACCAAATATAAAGGGGCAGAGGACAATCCCCTGCCCCTTTCGATGGCGAGTTGGAATAATCGCATTCGCGCCCGCGGCTCAGCGAAGCAGATTCGTTTGATGGCGAGGCGCTCAAGCCAAATTCGCACTCACGACAGCGAGAGCCAATCGGGTACCCCATATTGGCCCGAAGGCAAGGCGCCGCGTACTTCGGTACGCAACGGCGAAACAGTCGCATCCGCACCAGGGGGCAGCGAAAGCCTCACGGCGAGGCAGGTTCGCTTGAAAGCAAGGCGCTCAAGCCGCATTCGCACTCATGACAGCGAGAGCCGGCCGGGTGCCCCATATTGGCCTGAAGACGAGGCGCCGCGTACTTCGGTACGCAAGCCGAAGCCTGAATGCCAAGATGGGGTGCCCGGCTGGCTCGCAGCGGAGGCTTCGTTCGCCGTTCGGCAGAACGGCGAAACCCTAGTGCTCGATCTTGAGAATCGTCATCTTGATTTCACGGCCGGTGGGACCGATGGCGGTTACTTCGTCATCTTTCTTGTGGCCGAGAAGAGCGGCGCCAACGGGGCTTTCGTTGGAAATCTTGCCCGCAGCGACGTCGGCCTCGGCGCCACCAACGATGGTGAATACGCGCTCTTTTCCACCCATGTTCACCGTGACAATAGCGCCAACAGTAACCTTTTGTTCGACTTCTTCGGCGTATCGACGATCGTGGCCTCAGAGAGAATCTGGTTGATCTCGGCGATACGTGCCTCGACCATGCCCTGCTCGTTTTCGCATCGTCATATTCGGAATTCTCGGAAATGTCGCCGAATTCGCGAGCAACCTTGATGCGCTCGCCAACCTCGGCGCGCTTCTCGGTTTCGAGGTAATGCAGCTCCTGCTCGAGCTTATCGCGGCCCTCGGGAGTAAGGATGTAATCGCTACCCATTTCGTGACACCTAATTTCAAAATCGATTCAGCGGCAAAACGCCGCCCTTTTACTAAAACGGGCACGCAATGCGTGCTCGTATAAGAAAACGGCATGTCGGGCTAGCCGACACGCCGCATATTACCTTAAGGGAGAATGTGCTACTCTTCTTCAGCCTTTGCAGCAGGCTCAGCAGCTTCGGTCGCATCTTCCGCTTCGGCCTTTTTCGGCAGCCTGCTTCTTTGCAGCAGCAGCCTTCTTTTTACGGGGCTTCTCGGCGGGAGCTTCTTCCTCAGATGCGTCCATTTCCTTCTTGGCGCTTCCCATGCCATCGCGCAGGTTCTTCACCGTGCGGCCAAAGCGCGGAACCAAGCTTCGGAAGGTTCTTGGGGCCAAAGATAAGCAGAGCAACGGCCAGAATGATGAGGAGCTCAGGAACTCCAAGACCAAAGATTTTCATGCAAGCCTCCAGTTGTGGGGCCCGACCAATATGGCCGGAAAACAAAAAAGCTGGTGCGATTAAATGGTCGGGACGACAGGATTTGAACCTGCGGCCTCTGCGTCCCGAACGCAGCGCTCTACCAAACTGAGCCACGTCCCGACTTCTCGCAAACAGCGGGCTATATGTTAACACACGCGCCGAACAATGCAAGCACTTTTTCGACTTCATGCACGCTCTTAGCGAAAAAGGCACCGACCTGGGTCGATGCCTTTCAATTCCCGCTTAGTACCAACGCAAGGCGCAGTAGAAGGGGTTGTACCACGAAAGCGAGCTGTAGCACACCACTTCGCCCGGCTGCGGGGCATGAATGTATCCGCCACCGCCCGTAGCAATTGCCACATGGCTGCCGCATGCGTACACGTCGCCCGCCTGAGCCTCAGAAACCGAGCCCGTCCACTGGGCGGAAGCGATCTGATCCCATGTCGTACGACCAATCCAAATGCCGCGGCACGCGACCAGCAGCCAGACGTCAGGCCGGAGCAGTCAAGGCCCGAACCCCATGCCGTGCCGCCCCACACGTAGGGCACGCCGAGCTGGCTTTGCGCAGCGGCCACGACCGAGCCGCCGTAATTGTTCGAACCGCCGCCCGAAGAGGAATTGCCGCCCGACGACGAGCCGCCGCCGTTGCTGGAATCGTTGTTGTTCGATTCGCCGCTGTTGCTAGAGGCGTTATTGCTCGATCCACCACCGTTGGATGCAGAGTTATTCGAGCTACCACTATCGCTCGAGGCGTTATTGGTCGACGAAGCAGCTTCAGCCTGCGCGGCGGCGGCAGCGGCCTCTTCCGCCGCCTTCTGAGCAGCAGCCTCTTCCTCGGCAAGCAGCTCGGCAACTTGAGAATCGAGCGAATCGACCTCGTTTTGGTACTGCTGCACAAGCTCTTCAGCCTGCTTCTGCGCCGCATCGGCCTCTTCGACCTTCTGCTGGGCGATATCGGCCTGGTTGGCATATTCCTGCTTTTGGGCCTCGTTGTCGGCGCGAAGATTCTTAGTCTGCTCGACCATCTCGGAATCTTTTTTCATTCAGCGAGGTGAGCGTATCCCAGTTCTTCGCGAAATCGTCGAAAGAATTCGAGCCCAGAATAACGTCGAGGAACGTGGTCTGGCCGTCGCGATACATGTTGCGAGCGCGCTTGAAAGCTTATCTTGCAGCTTGTCGATTTGCGCGTTGTTATCGTCAATTTTAGTTTGGCACTCGTCCATCTTGGAGACTGCCTCGTCGTGCTCTTGCACGGCTTTGGTTGTAATTCGCGGATGCAGCACCGAGCTGCTCGCGCATAGAATTCAGCTTTTGACGAGCTTCGTCGGCCTGAGCCTGCACATCGGCAGACGTAGGATCGGCGAAGGCATTCTTCGAGAGACCATGGCCGCGGCGCCAAAGGCGGCGGCTCCACCGAGGAAGGCTCGTCTCGTCAAGCGTGCGTTTAAAGTAGTCATAAACGAACCCCTTCATATGGTATCGGGAAGTCGAAATGGAGACTCCCGACGAACGAGGATAGCAAAGCCGCGGCGTTAATTACACCCCATGCAACCAAAGCGGCACATGGCTTTCACAAACCTAGAATCGAATGTCGCAGATGAAACCAGGTATCTTTTATATACTTTGCTTCTTTTAATACTGTTAACGTTAAAGATATTTCGACAGCATGATGAGGGGTTATTCAAAAGCAAACACATCATATTGTGCTTTGGTGATGCGCCTTAGATTCACTTGCACGCTCCTATTACGATGTAATCGCAAAACATGAAATTTCAGCAACCTGAATAAAAGATAAAGGCCTGTCCGTGCGGACAGGCCTGAAATATATATATACGTATTTACTCGCTACCAACGAAGCGCGCAGACAAATTGCGGCCAACTCGACTCGCATACCGTTTGACCTGGCTGCGGAGCATGAATGTAGGAACCGCCACCCGCAGACGTGCAAATGCCCACATGGCCGCTCGTCCACAAAACATCACCGGGCTGTGCCTCGGAAAGCGGCCCACGCCAACGGGCGGAAGAGTACTGAGCGCCATCGGTACGGCCAATCCAGATACCCGTTGCCTGCTGCCAACACCACGACGTAAGGCCAGAGCAGTCGAGGCCGACGTTGGGAGTGCTGCCGCCCCATTCATACGGGACACCAATTTGGCTGCGCGCAAAATCGACGACCGAGCCCGAAGGCGGAATATAATTATTCGTGTTGTAGCTCGGCGAGGTGCCGCCACCATTATTCCCGCCGTCGTTGTTGCCGCCGTTGTTGCTGTTGCCACCATTGTTGTTGCTCGCGCCATTATTGTTCGAAGATTCAGGTTCGGATTCCTGCTGAATCTGCTCAATGGCCGCCTGGGCTTCGGCAGCAAGCGCAGCCTGGCGTTCCTGATCGTACAGCGCCTGTGCCTCGGAGGAAAGCGCATCGTAAGAGGCCTGGAATTGCTCGGCGAGCGCCGTGCCTTCCTTCACTGCCTTGTCGGCCTCTTCCATTTGATAGGCCGCTTCGCGTTCCTGTTTGCTGTATTCATCGCGCTGCGCTTCGTTATCGGCACGCAGCTCCTTGGTTTCGGCAACCATCTTCGCGTCGTTTTCGTTCATCCTGGTAAGCATGTCCCAGTTCTTCATGAAGTCATCAAACGAATTGGAACCCAGAATGACGTCGAGGAACGTGGTCTGACCGTCGCGATACATATTGTTCGCACGATTGCCGAGCTTGCCCTGAAGATCTTCGATGCGCTCGTTGTTTTCGTCGATTTTCGCCTGGCACTCGTCCATCTTCGCCGTGGCGGCATCGTGAGCGTCGACCGCGGCGGCGTAATCTTTGACCTTCTGGTCCAAATCGGAATTGAGCTTCAGCAACTTCTGAAGCGCAGCATCGGCCTCTGCCTGCTTTTCAGCGGCCGACGGCTCAGCGAAAGCTAATTTCGGCGCCGCAACGGCAACGCCGAATGCGGCGGCGCCACCCACAAATGCACGGCGCGAAAGATTCATGCGATTATCCATAAGCCCGGCCCCCATCGCCTGGTTGAAATCATATGAAAGATACTTTACCAGCCCTCACCGCAAAAAACAAAAGCCCGCACACGGCGGGCTTTCGGAAACCTGAAAAGAAAAACAGCTTTGAATTTAAAACGCGTTGCAGAATGCGTCCAAAAGCGTAATCGCATCGTGGTGAGCAGCTCGCTCGATAGCCGCCACACTTTCGTCAACGCCGGGACCGACGATTTCTAGAACGATACGGCGAGGACGACCAGCTTCGGCAGCCTCATTTGCCGCATCAACCGCATTCGCAATGCGGCGACCAAGCACCTGAGGGTCGTCGCACACAACGCGTGGCACGTTCGTTTCATAAGGCTGGCCCGAACGCACAATATGCGCAAGCAGCATATTCGCATCGGGAGGCACGAGCAACGTTTCGGCGCTCACCATTTTGGAGCGCGGATTCGTCGCCATAGCCAAGTTCGACATATTCGATGCCACGCTGCGCGTGTATTCTTCCGTGCCGAACAGACACACAGCATGGTTTTCAAGCACATCGGCGGCACGTGCGAATCCCATGTATGCGCGATCTTCGATTTGAGGCTTGTCTTGCCATGCATTGTGCAAATGGCGCAGCGTCGCATACGTTTTTCACGCCAGCGATACCGTCGGGCACAAGGCCCATGTTCAACTGAAACTTGCGCAGGGCGCCTTCGGTATAGGCGCCAAACGTGCCGCTTACGCCGCCGCATGCAAAACCAAGCGCACCGAGAGCCGTTTGCAGCTGCTCGACGTCTTTGCCCGAAAAATACGGCGTGCGCAAATACAGCAGACGTTCGCCCAGCTCAAAGCCCTCGTCGGCTTCGCCTTCCCTATGAATTGCTTTTGGGAATCATAGCTTCGTCCTTAGCATCGCATTATTTCATGCGATTGATGAAATAATCGGCCATAGAAATGAGTAGCGCACGAGCATTGCTCTCGTCGATTTCCTGAAGGAGCTTTTCCTTTGCCTTATCGGTAAGCGAGCTCGCGTAATCACGCGCATAATCAAGAGAACCGGCCTCGCGCATAATCGACACAGCCTCGGCAAGCCTCAGCGATATCGGTCGTTTTTCGAAGAGAGAATCTCAACGAGCCGATCGCGCTTGTCGGAATGCTTCAGCGCATGCACGACCATGAGCGTGCGCTTGCCTTCGGTGATATCGCTCGCGTAATCTTTGCCCACGATTTCGGGGGTCGCCCTCGATATTGAGCAGGTCGTCTTGAATTTGGAAAGCCAAACACGTAGCCAAGCCATATTCGCGCAGCGCGGCAATCTGTTCTTCGGTGCCGCCACCAACGATGGCGCCGACAGCCAACGGAACCGCACCAGAATAATGCGCGGTTTTATGAATTGCCATGCACAGATAATCGTCAGGAGTGATGTCGTAACGCTTGTCACGCGCCCAACCCAAATCGAGCCTGGCCCTCGATGGTGCGACGGGTCATTTCGATAAGCTCGGTAACCACGCGCACTTTTGGGCATCGGTAAGATACGGATCCCTCATAACGGCACCATTCACCATGGAAAGCGCAAGGTCGCCCGTGTTAATGGCGATGCCCAAGCCTTCGGTGAGGTGCATGCAGGGCACGCCGCGACGCGTAGTCGCCTCGTCGGCGATATCGTCGTGAATAAGAGCCGCCGTATGGAAGTGCTCGATGGCAGAAGCGGCGGATGCAGCATGGCGAATATCGCCGCCCACAGCAACGCACGCCGCAAAGCAAATCAGCGGGCGATGACGCTTGCCGCCGTTCTCGCTGTATTTCATAAAGGGGCCCATAGAGATACGTATCCATATCGGGATGGTCGCCCGACGGGATATACGAGTTCACTAAATCGCCTACGACCTTGGCATTCTGAATGAGGTACTCCTCGAACGACGCGGGCGGATTCGCCGCTGCCGTAAGGAGTTCGTTCATGCTTTCGTTTCTCACTTCAGCTGGATTCATACCGGACTTTCCGATCGTAGGTTCACCGCAATGGGTTCATGCAAAACAAAAGCACCTAGAAGCCACGCTCTTCCTTGGTAGGAGTAGCAGGACTCCGGCCTCGCTCGCGCGAGTCCGACCCCTCAGGCTGAAGCCTTCGGGCGAATTCCTGAAAACTGCCCACTGGGCAGTTTTCTTGACGGAATTCCACCTCATCGGTTCGAGTCCCTTCCGACTCGAAGCCGCCATAGGTCGAAACCCGCCTGGAAGCCACGCTCTTCCTTGGTAGGAGCGGTGGGACTCGAACCCACAATCCTTGAAGAGGCGGATTTTAAGTCCGCTGCGTATGCCAATTCCGCCACGCTCCCACGATGCTTATCGTGCTATTTGCACGGTTTTCCATGATAGCAAATGAGCAACAATCACTGCAAAAAGCCCACGAAAGACACGCTAATACCATTGTTTTGCGCCAGTCGCCGAGCAACGCCGACCCCTGAGCGATCAAAGCGTTTGAGAATCGCCAAACCGCGCACAAAGGGCCCGACTCGCGGCAATCGGCTCAACGCTCGCGCCCTAGGGCGTCCTTCCGTAAAGCCAAAAGCCGGCACCCCCGTTAACATGCTATATGCTCTGAGCATTGAATGCATGGGGGGCTTTGCAATTAACCAGCACTTCCTAAAGCGCGCTTCTTGCCGCGTCGAGCACAATGCCGATAAGAATATCACTCTCGCTCACCGTGAAGCCGTCAAGATTCGCAAGGTCCATGACCGCACCCAGAATCACAAGGCCCGCCGGAAAAATGCCCGCTCGCTTGGGCTGGATGCCTGCAACCTTCATGCGTTCGGCGAGCGGCAGCTCCCACATGCGCTTGGCCACTTCGTCGAATTCAGCGCGTCACACGAGAGCCGTGAACCTTCGACGAGTCATAGGGCACCAAAGCGTCTCGCACGGCCACCACACTCGTGGGCGTCCCCGCAACCGCAACAAGACGGTCGCACGAATTACGCGTTTCGAAAAACGGCGCGAGAGTCTCGTGCGCCCACGCCGAAAGCCGCAGCAAGCTCGCCTTTCGTCGGCGGGTCACCGGCAGAATCGCTCCGTCATACGACGGCAACCGATGTCGAAAGAATGCGATGCTCGCACCACAACATCGGGCACAAGGTCGCCAGCCGATCCATTCGCTCGACCAAATACCATCTCGGTCGAACCGCCACCGATATCGGCAAACAGCAAATCCTCATTGCGAAAATCATTCGACGCACCCAAAAACGACAGCGCCGCCTCACGTTCGCCCGGAATCACCGACAGTTCAACGCCGACCTCACGCAGACGCGAAACGAATACTCCCGAATTGCGCGCATCGCGACTCGCGCTCGTGGCAAGAGCGACCACGCAATCGACCGCGCAATCGGCCGCACATGCATCAATAACCTTGCGGTACTCAGCGACCTGGGCAACCGTGCGATCGATCGCCTCGAGCAAAAGTTCACCTGAAGCATCGACCCCTTCGCCCAAATTCGTGATGGCGCTTTGGCGAGCCACCTGCCGCGTGCCCGAAGCATCCACGTCCGCAACGAGCAAACGGCTCGTTACTGTTCCGATATCGATTGCAGCGACCCTCATGCGACGCACCTTTCTGCTCGCTCTTCCATCTTGCTTTCATTGTAGAAAGAGCCGGGGAATTTCCCCGGCTCGAATCGCTTTGATTGAGCGTCGCTATACCCGAAAAGAGGATCGAGCACGCCCGAGTACCATGTGTCGGGCGTTTTCACGCTCGCGGAATCGATTTGAGAATGCACCGTATCGGGCGTCGACGACGTTTCGTCTTCAGAAGGCCGACCACAACGCCAGCGGTCTCGCCCTTCGACACCCAACCAAGCTGCTCGCGCGCGACATCTTCGATGCCCTCGTCGGTCGAAAGCCGATCGATGTCGCTTTGGATAGCTGCGTTGCGCTCGCTGAGCAGGGCGTATTCCGCCTCAAGCTTGTCTTGCGTGCGCAAACCCACGTAATACTGCTGCGCCATAGGATACAAGAACCAAAGAGCCGCGGCGATGCAAATCAAAATGCCGAGCGCATAGACCCAAATCGGTGCGCTCAAATGGGCTTTTGTCTGCGACGCGCGACTTGTGGCAGCCGCGCCTCGGCCGCCACGGGCACTGCGTCCCTCGCTCGAACCGCCAAGGTCGTTGAAAGCTCGCTTATGATTACGACCCATCTCGCCCTTGTAGACCGCCGCCCGACTGCCCGCTTGCGCAGGAGCGCCAGCGTCGCCTCAAATTGACGATTGAAAAGCTTCTCGGCTTTGGCCTTGGCCTTCGACTTCTGACGGCGCTCCTTTTTTCGAAAGGCGCGAGCCATACGACGTCTCGTCCTCGTCATTCTCGATATCATCGGGATCGAACACCTCGACCGCAGCACGGGGCTGCGCCGATGCGCCACGCGAGTTGCGCGACTCGTCGAACGAGAGGGCGGTGCGAATTCAAGCGGGCCGAACCGTCGCCGAAGAGCGCTGCTCGTCAAGATCGTCGAATGCCGAAAAAAGCGCCCAAATCGAAGCCGGACGGCCTCGACGCCTTTCGGCCCGATGCCGAGCGCGAGGCGAGCCGGACGCGAACTCACGCGCGAATTCGCCGCGAACGATGCTTCGCGGTCGTCGTAGAGTCGGCTCAACGATAGGTTGGATACGCCCAGAGCGCGTGACTTTCGAGAATCGAGCACGTTCGCCACGGGCGAAACGGTCGCTTGAAAACGAATCGAGCGATTGGGAATAATCGAGCCCGCGAGCGGAAGGTTTCGCCAACAGCATGAGAGCTGACACGACCCGATGAGGCATAGGCGTCGCGACCGCGCATGGATGCGCTTTCGTCATATCGAGCAGCACGCGACTCAACAACATCTCGCGACGCACGCGAAGATGCACGGCTCGAGCCGTCAAATGAAATGATATTGCTGCTGTTGCGCGACATAAAAAATGAGGCCCCTTGCATCGTGGTGCGTTTGAAGTGGATGTAATGCTGTGAGCTATTGTCTGTTCATGATACCACGCAGACGGCAGGCGCGGCATCAATCGACCACGCGCACGCTTATTTTCACGAACAGAAAACAAGCCCAGGTTATCGCGCTGCATCCTCCTCAACGCAAAGGGCCAGGGGATCAATTCCTGGCCCTAGCACATTCTGCGCAACGAAAACGTTCGAGTTAGATAACCGAAATCGTACCCGTCGCAATGCACACGATGCTGATCACGAAGAACGCGACAATAGCGGCGGCAACCACCTTGTCGAGCGTTTTCGGCAGGAATGCCTCGTTACGCTCTTTCTGGCCATACCAGTACAAAACAATGCCCGGCGCAAACAGAATGGTCGTGATCATGAGACCCGTAAGGCCGCCCGCGTAAATCAGGAAGATCGAGTAGAAGAAGCCAACGATGCCAATACCGCGGTAGAACGCCAGTTTGCCGCCCGTAACGCCTTCGAACCCGTCCTTCTTAAACGCACACACGAGCAAGAACATCGAGCTGAAGAAGTACGGAATCAAAATCATCGAAACCGACACGCCATAGAAGAACTGGTACGTTTGCTCAGAGAACAAAATGATGACGAGGAACGCCTGGACGATGAGGCAGGTCACCGTAAGGGTGACGATAGGGGCGCCCTTACGATTTTCCTTCGCGAAGACTTTCGGGAACACGCCCTGCTTCGCAGCCTCGTGCGGGCATTCGGAAGAGATGATGGTGTAGCCCAGCATGGCGCCCAGAAGAGACAGCGCAACGCCCAAATTCACAAGTGCCGCGCCCCACGGGCCAACAACGGCCTCGAGCACGCCCGCCATCGACGGGTTGGGGAGCTCTGCAAGCTCAGCGCGAGGCATAACGCCCATGGACAGAATGGAAACCAGCAGGTAGATGCACAGAATGCCAATGAATGCGGTGACGGTTGCGCGGCCTACATCTTTGCTGTATTTCGCGCGACCGGAAATGGCGACAGCACCCTCGATGCCCAAGAAGATCCAGATGCTCACGCCCACGGTGCCAACAACCTGATCCCACAAGCTCGGTCCATCGGGCTCGCCCCAGAAGTTGTCCATGAAGATTTCCGGGTCGAAGTGCATGCTGAACAGAATTGCGACGATTGCGACGAACAGCGGAACCAGCTTGGCGATAGTCGTGATGATGTTGACGCTCGCAGCCTCTTTCACGCCGCGGCTCACCAAAAAGCCAGCAAATCAAACCACGATGGATGCGCCGATGACCGAAGGAAGGTTATTGCCCTCTCGAACAGGGGAACGAAGTACGAGATGGACGCGAACAGAAGCGTGGTGTAGGAAACGGTGGCAAGCAGCGCCGAAATCCAGTAGCCATAGGCCGAAATGAAGCCCATGAACTCGCCCCAACCTGCGCGAGCATACGAATAGATGCCGCCCACCAATTCAGATTTATATTTGCTCAGTGCGTAGAAGCACATCATGAGCGAGAAAACGCCGATGCCGCATACGACCCAGCCGATGAGCACGGCACCCGTATTCGCGCCCGCCGCGGCCATATCGCCGGCCATGGTGAAGACGCCACCGCCGATAACGGCGGTAATCACGGCCGCAATAAGATGCGGCAGCGACAGGCCATTGGGATGCGTTCACCTGAGATGACGAGCCCCGTTGGACTTTGCCATAGTATTCCTGCTTTCTTTAGCGACTCGTTGAAACACCGAACACCCCTGCACAGCATTTCAACATAACTCATTCACTATACCCCACATAGTGCAGGGTTTTCGGACGAATTCGTCCCAAGTTTTCCCGCGGCAACAAGAAAGCCCCAGCAACTGCCGGGGCTTTCGCGATTCACTCTTGCGCAAAGTCGATTCGGCGCAAAACTACTCGATGTTGTAGAACGCATCGCTTGCCAGCATATGCGCCGGACATGCCAGTTCTTCCTCGATGCGAATGAGCTGGTTGTACTTGGCGATGCGGTCGCTGCGGCACGGAGCGCCCGTCTTAATCTGGCCGGTATTCATGGCAACAGCCAAGTCGGCGATCGTGGTGTCTTCGCTCTCGCCAGAACGATGGCTCATGACGCACATAGCCGGCTTCCTTGGCCATCTCGATAGCCTCGAGAGCCTCGGTAAGGCTGCCAATCTGGTTCACCTTCACCAAAATGGCGTTAGCGACGCCCATCTCAATGCCCTTCTTCAGACGCTCGGTGTTCGTGACAAACAGGTCGTCACCGACGAGCTGCACGCGGTCGCCAATGCGATCGGTAAGAAGTTTCCACCATCCCAGTCTTCCTCGGCCATGCCGTCTTCAATGGAGATGATGGGATAGGTGTCGACGAGCTTCTCCCAGTAATCGACCATCTGAGCGCTCGTGTACTCAACGCCTTCGCCCGCGAGGCAATACATGCCGCGCTCGGCGTCGTAGTATTCCGTGGAAGCAGGGTCCATGGCAAACATGATGTCGCTGCCCGGCTTGTAACCCCGCGGCCTCGCACGCCTGAACGATGTACTTCAGAGGCTCTTCGTTAGTCTTCAGGTTGGGAGCAGAAACCGCCCTCGTCACCACGCCGCCACCGAGGCCAGCTTCATGCAAAACCTTTTTTTTTCAACGTGTGATAAATCTCGGCGCACCAACGCGCAGGCCCTCGGCGAACGATTCGGCGCCAACGGGCATAATCGAATTCCTGGAAGTCAACGTTGTTGTCGGCATGCACGCCACCGTTGAGAATGTTCATCATGGGCGTCGGCAGCACATGGGCGTTTGCACCGCCAACGTAGCGATACAGCGGCAGCTCGCTCGACTGGGCAGCGGCACGTGCGCAAGCGAGAAAGCACCAAAACGGCGTTCGCGCCCAGGTTGCCCTTGTTCGGAGTACCGTCGACGTCAATCATTTCGGCGTCGATAGCACGCTGGTCGCGAGCGTCCATGCCGATAATCGCTTCGGCAATTTCCTCATTCACATGGGCGACGGCCTTCTGAACGCCCTTGCCAAATAGCGGTCCTATCGCCGTCACGCAGCTCAACAGCCTCGAATGCGCCCGTAGATGCGCCAGACGGAACGATCGCACGTGCGAACGAACCGTCGTCGAGGGTAACCTCGACCTCAACCGTGGGGTTGCCGCGGGAATCGAGAACCTCTCGGCCGTAGACGTCGAATGATGCTCATGAAGTTTCCTCCTATGATGAACGAACCGGGACCTACAAGCCCCGCCCCTAACAGCGAAATTGTATACCACACGCAAAGGACGATGCGGCAAACGGCGCAACTTAGCCGGCAAAGGGGCTCGAGCAACGGAGACTGGCGTACGAAGCATCGTCCAAAGGCGCTTTTGACCCCTTGCAGACAGTCTACTTTACAAGAGAACGCCCATAAAAATGCAGAAGGCGGAAAATGCCGCGACTAAAGCGACCGAACGCGGCCCCACGCGCCGCTCACCATGCAAGCATGTACGAACTCCGGGCGAACCATAACATCGAGCCTCCATGGCTTTTACGCCAATACGCTCGCATGGCGAAACAATCCTACGAGCATCGGAACGAAAAACCCTGCCCCGCTGCACTATCTTGTTCACAAGGCCACCGTCGTCAGAAATGCGCACACCGCGAACGTTGCGCCTGGCACACAATCGCATATTCGTCAAAACACGCCGGAATGAAGCGAAGAGCGAGCGAGAACGTCGTCGAAATATCGTCAACAGGAACCCCAAGATTCCGGAAGAGGGCTCATCAAGCCCGAAAATGCGCGGGTGAACTGCGTGCTGTCATACGCGAGACCGAAAGCGCAGCCAAAGCAAGAACGATGATGCGTGCTGCATAGAAAAGTCCAGCACCAATGCCATGGGGAATTTGAGCGACGACGGTACACGCGAGAATGAATGCAAGCGGAGCTATGCGCGCCCATATTGCGCAACGAAATACGAAAATACAGAAGCGCCGCGACCAAGAGCAGAACAAATACGCCCAATCCCAGCCACGTTGCCACGAAAAATAGCGAAACCGAATACGCAAATAAAGCCCACAAGGGCGAAGCGAGCGTCAAGCGGGAGTCGAATTATGTTGTGCAGACATGAGCATGCCGCAAGTATAAAAAGAGGAAGGCCGAAGCCCTCCTCTTGAAATGTGCATTCCATTGTTTTCGCTCCGAGAAAGCCCGAGCAAGAATCGAGAGAACCTATTCCCCCGCCTTATTGGCATTGCGCTGCGATACTTCCTTGGCCATTTCAGCCGCTTTGTCGCCAACTTCTTTCGCGGTGTCCATGAGCTTATCGCTTACAGCTTTTCGCGTCATCCATCGCCTTCGGTCGCATTCTTCTACGCCTCATCGATAAGACCCGGAATGTTTTCGCCCTGGTCGGTCAACGCCTGGCGCGCTTTTTCGAGCGCTTACAACGACGCTTGGGCCTGCTCTTGAGCGGTATCAATCATTTTGTCGGTCGCAGCTTTCATATCGCCCGCTAATTCCTGCGCGGCGTCGATTGCGCTATTGAGTTTTTCCAAACTCAGACATGAGATGCCTCCTTTGCAATAGGTTCCCTCGTCTTATATGGTAACGCAAAAACGCCGCCCCGAAGGACGGCGTTTGTATTGCTATATCCGTTGAAAAGCGAGTTATTCGGCTTTTTCCTCGGTAACAGCTTCAGCCTCGACGGCTTCTTCAGCCTTGGGCTCTTCGACGGTCTCTTCGGCCTTGGCCTCTTCAACCTTCTTCGGAGCAGCCTTAACAGCTTCGGCCTTCTTCTCAGCCTTCTTCACGGGCTCGGTCACGAGCTCCATGATAACCATGCTAGCGTTGTCGCCCTTGCGGGTGCCAAGCTTCATGATGCGAGTGTAGCCACCCTGACGGTCCTGGCCCACATGCCCTGCTGAACCTTCTCAAAGATCTCGCGAACGAGCTCTTTGTCGCCGAGAGCGGCGATAGCGAGACGGCGAGAATGCAGGTCGCCACGCTTGGCCCAGGTGATGATGCGGTCGACGTCGGGACGGAATCTCCTTAGCGCGGGCTTCAATGGTCTTAATGCGATCATTGGTGAACAGCGCCTGACACCAGGGACTTCTTCATGGCCTTTAGTATGGCTGGCATCGGTGCCCAGCTTGCGGCCCTTCTTGTAATGCCTCATCGTGTAGTCTCCTAGTTATTGCTTCAAGTTGAGGTCCATAGAGATCAGCTTGTCCTTCACTTCCTCGATGGATTTCGCGCCAAAGTTTCTGATGTTCAGCAGATCGTTCTCGGAATACTTCGACCAGCTGGCGCACGGAATGGATGCCGGCGCGCTTCAAGCAGTTGTAGAGCGGACCGACAGGTCGAATCCTCAATCTGCTTCTCGAGCTCGGCGTTGGATTCCTGGCCTTCCGGTGCGAAGATGGACGGAATCTCGCCCTCTTCCTCGTCGACAATATCAGCCAAAGCGAAAAAGGCACCCATGTACTGGTCGAATGATGTTCGACGCACGGCACACCGCTTCGTTAGGGCGATGGAGCCATCAGTCTCAACTTCGAGAACCAGCTTGTCGAAGTCGGTGCGCTGGCCCACGCGCGTGTCCTGACGTTCAGAGTGCAACGGCGGATCGGAGAGAACAGCTAATCCACATGAATGATGCCAATGGGGTCCTCGGAGCGCTTGTTGCGCTCAGCCGGGACGTACCCACGGCCCACGCCGATGCGGATGCTCATGTTCCAGCGTGCCGCCATCGGCAACGGTGCAAATGACGTGCTCGGGGTTAATGAGCGTGAACTCGGCGCGGAACCTTCACATCGGCGCCGGTCCTCACCGTGCAGGGCCCTCGACCGAAATGGTGGCCGTGGCTTCCGTGTAGTCCTCAGAGAGGGCCGAGAAAACAAGGCCCTTCACGTTGAGGACGATATCGGTGACGTCTTCGATGACGCCTTCAGCGGTCGTGAACTCGTGCTGAACGCCTTCAATCTGGATAGCCGTGGCTTTGGCTCCGTCCAGCGACGACAGCAGAACGCTACGCATGCAGTTACCCAGCGTGTTGCCGTAACCGCGCTCAAGCGGCTCGACGATGTAGCGGGCAACGGTGTCGTTGACTTCTTCGGTAGTAACGGTTGGCCTCATGAACTCTGCCATAGTTTGTAAGCCTCCTTAAGCCGCGGTTAATTACTTCGAGTAGAGCTCGACGATAAGCTGCTCGTTGATGTCCAAATCGATCTGGTCGCGGTTGGGGGCAGAGACAGCACGTTGCCCTGAAGCTTTTCGATATCAACCTCGAGCCATGCAGGAACCTGCATACGCTCGTTGGATACAAGTGCGCTCTTGATAACGAGCATCTCCTTGGCCTTGTCGGCCACAGCGACGACATCGCCGGGGCGAACGCGGTAAGACGGAATGTCGACGCGCTTGCCGTTAACGGTGATATGACCATGGGAAACCGGTCTGACGGGCTTCCTTGCGGGTGCGAGCAAAGCCCAGACGGAACACGACGTTGTCGAGACGCGACTCAAGGATGCGCATCAGGTTCTCGCCGGAGATGCCGGGCATGACGGCGCCCTTGTTGAAGTAGCCGTGGAACTGCTTCTCCAGAACGCCATAGATGAACTTGACCTTCTGCTTCTCGCGCAGCTGCATGCCGTACTCAGATTCCTTGCGACGGCGCTTGGGCTGACGAATGGATTCCTTCTTAGAGCTGTAGCCGAGCTCGACCGGGATCAATACCGAGCTGGCGGCAGCGCTTAAGAACAGGAGTTCTGTTGATTGCCATAGTGATTCGATCCTCTCAATTAGCAGCGGCGACGCTTGCAGGGGCGGCAGCCGTTGTGCGGGATGGGGTCGTGTCCTGAATGCTCGCGACCTCCAGGCCGGCAGCCTGCAGGGAGCGGATGGCGGTCTCACGACCGGAGCCAGGGGCCCTTGCACGAAGACGGAAACCTTCTTCATACCGTGCTCCATGGCCTGCTTGGCAGCAGCCTCGGCGGCCATCTGCGCGGCGAACGGCGTGGACTTGCGGGAGCCCTTTGAAGCCCACCTGGCCCGCGGACTGCCAGGAGATCACGTTGCCCTGGGGGTCGGTGATGGAGACAATGGTGTTGTTGAACGTAGAACGAATGTGAGCCTGGCCCACGGAAATGTTCTTGCGGTCCGCGCGCTTCAGACGCGCAGCGCGAACGTTCTTCTTTTAGCCATCTGTCTAACCTCCTTATTTCTTCTTCTTAGCACCGATCTGACGCTTCGGGCCCTTGCGGGTGCGAGCATTAGTGTGGGTGCGCTGGCCGCGGACCGGGAGACCCTTGCGGTGACGGAGGCCGCGGTAGCAGCCAATCTCCATCAGGCGCTTGATGTTCTGGTTGCGCTCACGGCGGAGGTCGCCCTCAACCATGATCTGGTTCTTGTCGATATAATCGCGGATGGCGTTAACCTCATCCTCGGTGAGGTCCTTAACGCGCGTATCCACGTTAACGTTGCACTCGACGCAAATCTTCGTCGCAGTGGTGCGCCGATGCCGTAAATGTAGGTCAGACCGATCTCAATGCGCTTCTCGCGAGGGAGGTCGACGCCAGAAAAGACGAGCCATGGTATATCTTCCTCTCTCTTTTTAGCCCTGGCGCTGCTTGTGACTAGGGTTCTCGCAAATGACGAGGACCTTGCCATGACGCCTAATGATCTTGCACTTGTCGCACATCTTCTTGACCGAAGGACGGACCTTCATGCTTGTCTCCTTTGAATGTGCGGCTTCCCTTCGGCTGACGGATTTGCCTCTGGGAACCATTTACTCTTTCACTCTATGAAACACGCCCAGCCGCAGGCGATGTTTTCACTTCTTTGCGCCCCGAAGGGCATGAGAACGCACTGCACCCTGCCGGCTCACTTGCGCGATATGGCGGTGCAACGTACCGCTTATTTAAAGCGATAGGTGATACGGCCGCGGCTCAGGTCGTAGATCGAAAGCTCTACCGTGACTTTGTCGCCGGGCAGAATCTTTGATGTAATGCATGCGCATCTTGCCAGAGATATGAGCGAGAATCGCGTGGCCGGTCGCGAGCTCGACTTTGAACATTGCGTTCGGGAGAGCCTCCAGAACGGTGCCCTCAAGTTCGATGACGTCTTTTTAGCCAAGAATCTTCATCTTCCCAAACTCTGTCGATTACGCTGTGCGCACTGCAAACGCAGCGACCGAATACTTTACCAGAGGCAAGGCAGAATCGCG
>VOFB01004207.1_pt1 | contig 26752 bp, 41 predicted proteins | sample 5384141 | NCBI WGS metagenome assembly VOFB01 (sample SAMN12384721, study PRJNA508395) | human gut metagenome | isolation source: healthy gut A | host: Homo sapiens | reverse complement strand
TAATGTTTTGACTGATTGGAAATTCATAATTATTCCGTTACAATAAAAGCATGATCATAAAAGTCCGAAAAGACGGAAAAGAGGAGAATATGTATCACATACTGGTATGCGACGATGAAAAGATATTGTATCTGCACTTAAGATTTATCTGACCGCAGATGGCTATGAAGTGTTTTTGTGCTTATAATGGGAAAGAAGGCGTTAGAGGTTTTGGAAAAAGAGGATTCCATCTGGTACTGCTGGACATCATGATGCCGCAGATGGATGGAATTACAGCAATGACGAAGATCAGGGAGACATCAATGTTCCGGTCATATTGCTTACAGCCAAAAGGGCGAGGACACGGACAAGGTGCTCGGACTTACCGTAGGAGCAGATGATTATGTGACAAAGCCGTTTAATACGGTAGAACTGCAGGCACGCGTGAAATCACAGCTCAGGCGTTACATGAAACTGGGAGGCGGCATCAAAAAAGACACGATCGTGATCGGTGGGATCGAACTGAATGATGCACGAAGGAAGTGACACTTGATGGGGAGCCGGTTTCCGCTTACACGCACGGAATACGATATTTTAAAACTGCTGATGGAACATCCGGGGCAGGTTTTTCACCGAACCAGATCTATGAGGAAGTGTGGAAGGATAACCCTTTTGGAACGGAGAATACGGTGGCGGTACATATCAGGCATCTGCGGGAAAAAGTAGAATACAATCCGGCAGGAGCCGCGTTATCTGAAAAGTCGTCTGGGGGCGTGGCTATAAAATCGGAGATTAACGAAACAGAAAAGGAAGGAGTCGATATGAAAAAGTGGAAGAACTCGCCCGCAGCAAAAATCATTGCGTGGATTATATTAACCATATGTGCGGTGGGATGTGTTGCAAGTGCCAGGGCATATGCCATGGCAATGACAGGGGAAGGCATATATACAGAAACAGAAGAGCAGGTAAAAGAGCGGATGATCGGAGAGGAAGCAGATATGCAATTCTTGCTTTAAAAAATTACCTGTCCGGGTATAAAATGCAAACGAAAAGGCATTTGAGGGAAAAAGTTACCGTTATGGAATTATAGAAGCACAATCTGGAAGGAATCGATCTGAATAAAGCAGAAAATTATCTGGAACGCAATTTTACAAAAAAAGATTTCTGCAAATGACATCAGAAGTTCTGAAATTGATCAATGACAGTACAGGGCTGCATTACGAAGATGGATTTCTGTTCGGCTCGGCATGGGTAACGCATATGTCCGACAACTGGAAAAGCCTGTATGTGGATACGTGGCTATGATAAGAAAACCGGAATACTGTATTATGGAGTGGAAGATCAATATTATCTGCACAGATTTCAGACTGAAATGGGATGGATCTGAATACTATTATTACTATAATGCGGAAAAACAGGTGTAACTGAACAGGAACCATCCGTTTCGGAAGACGACAACAGACTTACGAAGTAGGGTGGCGAAAATGTTACATCCAGCGTGATATATGACAGCGGATACTGTGACGAGTGCAACAACGGAAACGTATTATCTGGAACCGCAAAGGGGAGATGCAAAATGATCAGGAATGTAAAAAATATTCTGGATGATAGTACGATATGAGCATGTAAGTCGATCCTTTCCCAGAATGAGTTCACTTTTGTAATGCTTGATAATATACGGCCTTGACAGAAAAATGCTTGGAAAGTTGTCCTTAGCGGCATCCGGGAAATTGATGCAGATAAGGTCACAGACATTGATACAGGAAATGGTGCCAAAGTGGTAAGTGCAGGTACAGATGATTATTATCTGATGCAAATTATACGCTGCATGTAAACACCGGAGAGAAGGGAAAACATTATATTGTGGTTTCGGTACTTCCGGATGGTATCGGATATTCCTGGAATTCGGTCTGGGGCTGATATGTACGTGCAGGCAAATACGCTCGTCACACTGGCATATCGGTGGCGGTATCTGGTGTTTGTAATATTTGCAGTAACACTGGCACTGGGGATTTGGGACATTTGTATTTCTGCTTTGTGCAGCCGGACATAAAAGGGAACGGATGAGGGATCGTAGCCATGCCTGTGGATAAAATGTGGTTTGATGTTTAGACAGGGCTGTTTTTTTGGTGTGGAACTTTTTTTTCTCTGTATCATGCCGTGAGATCGGTTAACTATGTTTTTTAAACACCATTTCTGCAGGTCTTTGTGTTTCTCTGGACTTGTGATGGGATGGTTTTTCCTGTGGTATCTTTTGGATTTTGCAGCGGTCCGTATCAAGCGGGGAAAATGGTGGAGAAATACATTGCATCTATAAAGTGCTTGCACCGGTCAATCAGTTTTTCCGCATGATATGGGAGAATAAGTCGAATTTCTCTGGCGCATTATCATCATACTGGCGGTACTGATGGTCTTTTTGAATTTTTCGGCATCCTTGTTGTGTTTGGTGTTGATTATTCTAGATCCTGATCGTTGGTCTGGCTGATCGAAAGAACTGTGATTCGGTCGTGATCATCTGCGCAGCAGTCCAGATGAAACGAGCTGAAAGACGGCGGGGAACGGATTGCAAAAGGGCGATCTGGCACATCAAGATCGATACCTCACAGATGATGTTTGATTTCAAAACGTCATGGAGAGGCGATCAACGGCATCAGCGAGGGAATGTCAAAAGCGGTCGATGAGCGGATGAAGAGCGAGCGTTTTAAAACCGAACTGATCACCAATGTCTCACATGATATCAAAACACCGCTGACTTCGATCATTAACTACGTGGATCTATTGGAAAAAGAAAAATTCCAAATGAAAATGCAAAGGAATATCTGGAGGTTTTGGAACGTCAGTCTGCGCGCCTGAAAAAGTAATTGAAGATTTAATAGAAGCGTCCAAAGCGTCAAGTGGAAGCCTTTCCGGTGAATCTGGAAAAACTCGAGGCAGGGGTGTTTTATGGTGCAGACTGTGGGGAATTTAAGGAGAAAACGGAGAAGAACAAATTATGATCTTCAGATCAAAAAGCCGGAAGAACCGATTTATATTATGGCGGATGGCAGACATTTCTGGCGTGTCATTGATAATCTGATGAACAACATATGCAAATACGCACAGCCGTCTGAGACGGCAGTAACCTGTTTGTGGACGGCGATCTGTTCAAGGTCGTGCTAGAGCAATTTAAACAGGCATAGTGGGTATCTGGAAAAAAAGATAGCATAATAGAATAGATTCCGCAACAAAAAATGGTTCATTCGTTACGGAATATCCATTTTAAACAAAAATTTCCAGGAAAGGATTGACATATATGGAAACGGTTTTTTTGTGAGGAGAATGGCATCGACATCTGGTCTGCCATTCCGAAGAGCTGGATATCGAGGGTTTCCGTCAGAACCCGAAGAACCGATGCTACTTATGCAAACACGAACTCTTTGAAAAAATACTTAAGATCGCCAGGGAAAATAACATTGCTGCTGTGGCAGAGGGCTCTAACATGGATGACAACGGCGATTACCGTCCGGGACTTGTGGCAGTTAAAGAACTGCAGATCAAAAGTCCGCTCCGGGAGGCAGGTTTAAACAAGGCAGAGATCAGAGAACTGTCCAGAGAGTTAGGACTTAAAACCTGGGATAAACAGTCCTTTGCCTGTTTATCCTCCCGTTTTGTGTATGGCGAGACCATCAGCGAAGAAAAACTGCACATGGTAGACCTTTGCGGAGCAGTATCTTCTGGATCTGGGGTTTCATCAGGTCAGAGTGCGGATCCATGGAATGATGGCGCGTATTGAAGTACTGCCGGAGGAACTGCAGCGGTTGATGGAAGAGGAAAACCGGACACAGATCTATTCCTATTTAAAGAAGATTGGATTTGCCTATGTGACGGTTGATCTTGGCGGTTACCGTACCGGAAGTATGAATGAGACATTGACCTCGCAGGAAAGAGAAAAGGGACAGGCAGAGTAAGAAATAATTACACCTAGGAAAAATCCACAAACAATGTTATAATAATGGAAAGAAATACAGAAAAATGCCCAAATGGAAAAAGGGCAGAAACAGAGAGTGTGGATGTATGGGTGGAGAACAGAACGGCAGAGAATGGTCGGCAGAGCAGGTGATCAAATCCCTGAATGAAAAAAGAGCTTGAGTTGTATCTTTATTCCCTTCATAAACTCGCAGAGAATAACCTCGAGAGTAACCGTCAGATGATGACGGAACTTTATAATCTGCGCGGATTTAATTATAAAGCTGCAGAGGAAATGCTGCAGAATCCGGAACTGAAATTTGCAATGATCATACTGGACTTTGCAAATTTCAAATCGATCAATGAGTTTTGTGGGCGCAGTGCAGGCGATGATCTCTTAAATGTGTGTAGATGCCCTGCGGGTGCAGAAGAAAAAGAGAGCACATGTAGTACTCTCATGTTCGTGCGGATGTTTTTGCGATATTGACTCCCTATGAGAAAAAAAAAGTGATCTGGTTGATATGGTAAAAGAGATTGACGAGCAGATCGCCTCGTTTCAGATCGCCTATAAGGTACTTCCGGCATTTGGAATCTGTGTGGCAGAGAGTTACACGACACCGGTCAGTCTGATGAAAGACTGTGCGACGATGGCACTCAATACGATAAAAAGGCAAATTTTATGCGAAATATGCGTTTTTGATGATAAGATGCGCGATCAGATGATGCTCAACAAAATGATCGAGAATGATATTATTGGTGCGTTGGAAGAAAATCAGCTTGCAGTGTTTGTGCAGCCTAAAGTTGATATGAGAAATGGCAGGATCATCGGAGGGGAGGCACTGGTGCGCTGGCTTCACCCGGAGCGGGGGACGGTTTCACCGGCACAGTTTTACCGGTTCTGGAGCAAAACGGACTTATTATAGATGTAGATGTTTATGTCTGGACAAAAGTATTTGAGATGATCGGAAGACAGCTGGAAGAGGGAAAGCACGTTGTTCCTGTTTCCATTAATATCTCGAGAAGCCATGTGTTTGACCGGGACTTCCGTAAACGTCTTGTCGGACTTGCTGCACAGTATCATGTACCACCAGAGTATGTCTTTTCTCGAACTGACGGAGAGTGGGTTTTCCGAGCAGGAAGATGTACTGTATGAAAATATGAAATTTCTAAAAGAGTATGGGTTTACCCTGTCAATGGATGATTTTGGGACAGGCTATTCCACAATGACGATGCTAAAAACCAGCCGGTCGACGAGATCAAGATAGACCGGGGCTTTATTCTTGATATCAGAACAGTAGGAGCCAGACAATTATGCGCCATACGATACAGATGCTGCATGAATTAGATGTCAGCATTATCGTAGAGGGTGTTGAGGAAAAGAGCAGCAGGATTTCCTGCTTGACTGTGGATGCCGCAGGGCACAGGGATTTTTATACTACAAACCGATGCCTGCGGCAGAGTTTGAATGCCTGCTTGACCAGAAAGAAAATAAGATCAGTTTCTGATCAAAGAAAATTCCTGATAAAAAGCTCTGTCCGTTTAAAACGGATAGAGCTTTTTTGTTCCATATAAGCGACAGATGCTAACAGGTCTTTATAACTGCGCACCTCGATCAATACACTTGGGCGTTCCTCCGGGGAAAAGGTGTTGATGAAATCGCGGTATACATCCCAGGGAAGTGACCCGTTTCCGACCGGATTATGCGTGTCTTCCATCTGAAATTATCATTGATATGCAGATGCCTTGTGTAGGGACGCAGTGCATTATTCCACCTCCTGGAGTGGTGTTTTTGACAGATACGCATGTGCAAAATCAAGGCATACACCAAAGTGCGGCACATCAGAAAGCTCTTTTGCCAGAGCTAAAAGCAGATCCGGTTCATCATCAAACATATTTTCCACATAGACTTCACAGCCGGATATTTCGTTTAACAGTTTTTTCCAGTATGTGGCATTGCGGGAAAGCCAGTTTGTCCGATAAGTCTGTAACCGGAAATTAGGATGTGATTTGTATGGAAGATCACCGCACGCACCCCAAGTTCTGTTGCAATGTCCATGCTTGGTGGATGCGGAAATCAGAGACTTCCTGTATCTTTGATCGTCGCTGTTGACACAGATATCTAAAAATACACCATGTAACGTATCTTCGCTGCGGTCGCGGTTGATCGAGCAGTAGATGTCGACCCGTCTTTTTACCTCATCTGGATCATCGAGGATGGCCGGCAGAAAAAAATCGTTGTATTCAAATCCGGCATTGTATTTTTCGGAGAACGCAATGAACTGGGAAAGCTCATCGAGTTTCGGAATGCAATATAGTTTTTCAAGGAGATGCTCTTTCTACTGCGGGAACTGCGCTCCGGCAGACTTGTAATCTGGTTGATCTCATATGCGGTAACGGTTTTTGTTTTCCTTTTAAGGAAAGCGGTCCGATCAGAGCGGAAATAACATGAGGAGAAATAATATCCATAACAGCCTGGCTGACCAGGATCTGACCCGGTTTTGCATTTGCTTCCAGACGCGCTGCAACATTGACGGTATCACCGATCGCAGTATAGTCCATGCGCTGCTGCAGACGATGTTTCCGACGATGGCATCACCACAGTTGACACCGATACCGAAACTTACGGTTCTGTGGAAGCGCTTTTCAAATTTCTGCCGGAGAGCCTCTGAACTTTCAGCAATCTTGCAGCGGCACATACGGCACACAGAACATAATCCGGCTGGTCGTTTGGTGCGTTGAAAATTGCCATTGCAGCATCTCCGATAAATTTGTCCAGTGTACCGCCCCAGTGCGAAATGGCGGCCGCAACCAGCGAGAGATATTCGTTTAAGATTTCAACGACCTGCTCCGGCTCTAAGGACTCGGAAATGGTCGTGAAACCACGGATGTCAACAAAAAGTACTGCAATATGACGGCGTTCGCTGACGGATGCCAGTTCTACTGGGGATTTGCTGGTAATGGCATCGACAACCTGTGAATCCACATACATCTTAAGAGTCCATTCCATCCGTTTTTTCTCATAGATGCTTACCAGAGTACGCTGGATCAGTTCAATGATGATGATACACGGAAAAAGATGATCGGAATCAAAAGCGATAACCGGTATCCATAATAGTTTAACGCGTATCCAACACTGATAAAGGTGGAAAGTATAATAATATGGGAAAGGATCGTAACTCAGAGTTTTCGGTTGACAGCCAACAGGTAAAACAGGGCAGCCATAATGGCAAAAAAAGAGTGCCTGAAATAACTCATTAACAGTAATGACGGCATTGTCATTTAATAAACTCTGCAAGATAGAAACCTGTGTGGTAATCTCCTGCCAGTTCTGATTTGGATGGATAAAGTTGGAAAAAGCATTGTCTCCGGTTGTATCATTCTTATATTCGCCGATGATGACAATGTTATCTTTGGATCAGGGAGGCATCATAGGAACCGGAGAGCAGATCGGCAAAGGAAATGACCTGACAGCCGCTCATATCCTGTATTGCATGAAAACCGATCAGCCCCTCAGAGTCTGCTGTCGGCAAGGACAACCAGACGGTTGTGCGCATCCTGATAAATCCGGTACAGGGCAACGGCAAAACTGTCGTAGGTGGTTCCGTCATAGTCGACCGTCAGTGCGGCATTACGCACAATGCCATCTTCGGACTGCTGGGAAGCGTTTACGATACCAATGGAAACGTAGTCCAGCAGGGCGGAATAAGGAAACAGAAGATTGGAAATCTTGCGGTCTTCCCATTTCATAGAGGCATCGGCACCGCGCAGGTCGATGGTTATGTCATCTGGCAGGTTGGGAGTTTCGGTGTCCGTGGCCGATGTCGTCGGCATAGTGATATCATTTTTTAGTGCAGTGTTACCCGGCTGTTCTTCCGGTGATCCGTAGGTCGCACCGGCAGCGGCAACTACATTTCCGGCAGCTTTGCAGGCGTTTGCCAAAGCTGCTGCACCGGAGGAGTCGCCGGACGGATCTTCGGCAAGGGTAAAATCCAGTCCAATGACGGCTGCATCATTTTCGGACAGAATGGAAACAGCCTGCGCATACAGGGATTTGTCCCAGTCTGGGTAGTTGCCATATTCGGCAGTGCTTTTTTCATCAAGGGCAATGATCGTAATACGATGATCTGCCTTCAGAAAAAGGTATGGTCATAGATCCAGTTGGTAAGCATGGTATCCGCTTCCGAAAAAACATCCAGATAGGAAATCACTCGGTCGTGCACCCCGATCGCAAGTGCGATCAAAAGGGTAATCATTCGTTTGGAAAATTTCTTCATAGGTGAGTTCCTTATTTATTTCGTCTCCAACTGATGGATGTATTCGCGGTTTAATTTTTCCAGAGAAGAACTTAAGTATTTTAATAATTCCCAGACATAATCAGGGTCTTTTTGGGAGATATTGTGGAAACTGCGCACATCCAGTTTTTGAATGGTGTTATAGATCGGATTTCTCTTGTACTTGAAGACGAATTTCTTATCATCTTCCTCGATACGGTCAAGCATGGCGTTCAGACGGTTGTTGAGTGTCAGCAGGATACGGAAGGTAATGGAAGAGGCATTGAGCAGCAGCATGGGGAAGTTTTCCTCTGCGATCTCAAGCACGATGACTTCGTCCGAGAGAGCGACGATTGTGGCAGAACGCGGTTTGCCTTCTAACAATGACATCTCACCAAAGAAACTGCCTTCCTGTAAGGTGCCGAGATTCTGTGCCTGATCGGAAAACGAGTTGATGGTAATATCGGCATTTCCCTGTAACAGGATGAACATGGAATGTCCGATCTCTCCTTCCTGACAGATGACCTGTCCTCTTTTATAAGTAACGTTTTTCCACATTTTTTAGTACATCGATATCCATGATAAAATCTCTTCTTTCTGGTATTTTATTCCTAATTGGTACCTCCATTTTAATATAAACCGATAAAATCTACAAGTAATAGCTAATGAAAAAAAATGATTTCAACCGATATACAAACTAGAAAGCGAATTTCAAGGAAGAAAGGAGATGCCATTATGCGGATAGAGGCTTATAATCAAGTGGCACAAATATATAATAAGAACAAAACGGTAAAAGCAGCAAGCACATATCAGACAAGTGCCGCCCGTGATGAAGTCCAGATCTCTTCATTCGGTCGTGATTATCAGATCGCCAAACAGGCAGTGGCAGAAGCTTCGGATATCAGGGAAGATAGAGTCGCACAGCTTAAGGAAAGTGTCAACTCTGGTAATTACAACGTGGATATGGATGATTTCGCGAACAGATTATTGGAAAAGTACAATGCATTGGTGTAAAAGTGAGGATGAACTGTGGCTAGTTTAATGGAAGATCTTTTAGATGTTTTGGGAAAAGAAGAAGCAGAATACCAGAAACTGGTAGAGATTGCGGAGCAGAAAAGAGACGCTGTCATCAAAGGTGATATCGGACAGCTCTGAGAGGTTACGATCAAAGAGCAGGATGCAGCAAGTGAGCTTTTTGAACCTTTCCCATAAGCGGACACAGGTACTGACCGATATGGCAGTCGTACTTGGCAAAGATCCGAATGAACTTACCATCACAAAGATGATCGGTTATCTGGAAAAAGCAGCCAACGGAGCAGGAAAAGCTGACAAAGCAGCGTGACAGACTACTGGAGGTAGGCTCACAGATGCGTATTTTAAATCAGCAGAACGAATCACTTTTGAAACAGGCATTGAAATGGTGGAATTTGACCTTACCTTGCTAAAAAGCATGCGACAGGCACCTGAGACTGCCAATTACGATAAAAAACGCCTACAACACAGGTGATATCTTAGGCAGCAGCGGCTTCGACGCCAAGCAGTAGAACAGCAGGGAGGAAACTACCATGGCAAATGGTTTTGGAAGTATGTTTATCGGCGTAGCCGGTTTACAGAGCGCGCAGAATGCGTTAAACACAACAGCAAATAACCTTTCAAACGTCGACACAACAGGATATGTCCGTCAGCAGGTGTTATTTGCAGATCGTGACTATGTCACATTCAATACAACTGCAGCGATCAGCAAGCAGCAGTCAGGTCTTGGTGTAAAGATAGGAGATGTCGTACACACCAGAGACGTTTTCTTAGACAGATTATATCGTACTACCTCAGGACGTGAGGCATTTTATGCAATGCGACCCATGAAGGCTACCACGGAAGTAGAGACCTATTTCCAGGAGCTTGAGGGACAGGCGTTCCAGGAGGCACTTACTGATTTCTGGGAGTCATTTCAGGAGTTCTATAAAGCACCGGATGACAGTATCTATCAGAATCTTGTGATCCAGAAAGCACAGCTTTTTGTCAGCAGATCAGATACGATTTATTCGGGTCTTAAAGTTACCAGTACAATATCAATACACAGATAAAGGATGATATCAACCGTGTCAATGAGCTTGGCGATACGATCCGTGATCTCAATACGCAGATTCAGAAGATCGAGGCAGGTAATATCGAGACAGCGATGACACTTCGTGATGTCAGAGATCAGGCGTTAGATGAATTGTCAAGTCTGGTGGATATCTCATACAAAGAGACAACAACCGGAGTCGTGACGGTAAGTATTGAGGGACAGGAGTTTATTGATGAATTAAACTGCCGTCATATCGAGATGCAGACAGACAAGACAACCGGATTTGTTACACCATATTGGGGATATCTTTCTGATCCGTCACAGAATCAGTACACATACCTGTTTAATTTTAACCGTGATATCTCAACGGAAAATAAAACGATATGGGCGAGATCAAAGCACTGGTTCTGGCAAGAGGAGATAAGGTGGCAGATTATACGGATGTGGAAGGTGTCGATAAGAGAACGTATAACGATACCACGGATATGTCTGTTATGCTTCGTGCAGAGGCACAGCTTGACCAGTTGTTCCACAATATCGTTACATCTTTGAACGATATTTTATGTCCGAATGTTGCGGCATCTGAATATATTACAGGACTTGCAGGCGGCGGAAGTGTAACAATGACGGGCGTTGGCGGTACAACTTATACCGTAGATAAAAATACGCTGATCCTGGATATGGATAACTGCAGTGTTGGCGCAGACGGCAGCCTGCCGCCACAGGAGTTATTCAGCAGGATCGGAACAGACCGTTACACAGAGGTAAGCTATACAGATCCGGCAACCGGAGAGGCAAAGACTTATTATATTTATAATGAAGAAGATCCGACCGACGGAACCAAGCAGTATACCATGCGCAGTGTCAGCGTAAATGATGCACTTGTTCTGGATGAGACCGTATTACCACATTTAAAACAGAACGGAGATGTGGATCAGGCACTTGCAGCAGCACTTGCAGCAGCATGGGAAAACTCATCACTGAGCTTAAGCCCGAATGATACCAACACCTACAACTTCAAAGAGTACTATACCGCTATGATCGGAGAGTTAGGTACTTACGGAGATGTATTTGGTTCCAATGCGACAAACTTACAGCAGTCACTTCTTACCGTAGACAACCAGAGACAGAATGTGATCGGTGTTTCTTCGGATGAAGAGCTGACTTATATGATCAAATACCAAAACGCGTACAATGCGTCCAGCCGTTTTATTAATGTGATCAATGAGATGATCGAACATCTGATTACACAGTTGGATAAAAGAGCATAGAGGTTAACATGCCATCAACATTTTTTGGATTAACGATTGCATCATCTGGTTTAAGTGCATATCAGGTTGCCTTAAATACAACTGCAAATAATATATCGAATGTGCAGACAGAAGGATACAGTAAACAGCAGGCAAACCGTGTTGCTTCCGAATCCATCCGTGCCTATGCAAAATACGGCAGTATGGGAACCGGTGTTACGACCGAGTCTGTCAAACAGCTCCGTAACCAGTATTATGACAATAAATACTGGTACAACCAGTCATCTGTCGGTTTATATGAGACGAAGCTCAATTACCTGAAGCAGATTGAAAATTATTTTATTGATGATGATTCTTCCAAAGGTTTTTCAACAATCTTAAACACGATGTTTAATGACTTAGATACCTTAAAAAGAACAATGCCGGAGATGTGAATACACGTCAGCAGTTTATCGGAAGTGCCCAGAACTTTGCAACATTCTTTAACAGCGTTGCATCCGGTCTGGGAGATATTCAGAATAATGCCAACGAGGAGATCAAATCCACGGTTCAGAATATCAATTCCATCGCAGAAAAGATTGCAAGTTTAAATCATCAGATCAACGTCATTGAGATCCAGGGCGGTTATGCAAACGAGCTTCGTGACCAGAGAGCACTGTTGATCGATGAGTTATCCGAAATTGTTCCGACAGAGGCAGAGGAACTTCCGGTACAGAATTCAAATGATCCGGAACTGCCAACAGGTGCCAATTACTTTACAGTTAAGATTGGTGGACAGGTATTAGTCGATACCTACGATTATGAAACATTACAATGCGTTGCAAGGGAAAATAAAGTAAACCAGTCCGATATGGATGGCTTATATGATGTTAAATGGGAAAAAACCGGAAACAGTTTCAAAGCGGGAGCAAGTTCCATGTCAGGTACCTTAAAGGCATTGTTTGATATCCGTGATGGTAATAACGGAGAGAACTTTACCGGTGAGGCAAGAACGTGATCGACAGCAAACATGTGAAAGTTGTGAGTCCTTCCATCACAGACATTGAGGCAATGACGGTGCCTGAGGAGTCCGGTACACTTTACCATTTACGGAAAAGATTACAATTATACAAACTTTTGACATTTGAGACAGACGCCAATGGCAAGATCACATCCTATACTTTCGAACTTGAGGATGCATTAAGCCAGCAGCAGTCCAATAAGGTAGATGGAATGCAGGCATCCATCGGAAACTCTGTTGATACCATGGGTGTTCCGTATTACATGTCACAGATGAACCAGTTTTTACGTTCTTTCTGTTCTTTTGTTTAATGATATTATGTTAAAAGGACAGGATTTAGACGGAAATGCAACCAGATTATTATTCATTCTTTACCGGGGCAGACTTAACCGGCGAGGAATATGTCATTAGAAAGAGCGATAAGAATAATGGAAACACAACAGACTGTGGTCCAGCTCATATTACAAACTGACAGCATCCAATATCTGCGTTTCTTCCATTTGTGTAAAAGATTCATCTAAACTTGCTGCACAGTATAAGACCGATACAGAAGATGGTGTAGATAAGTATAAACTGGTTGAAGATCTGGCAAAATTAAAGAGTGATACGGTTTTATTCCGTGCAGGAAATGCATCAGGATTCCTGAAATGTATGATTTCTGATATCTCCATTGATACACAGCAGTCTACGATCTTCAGCAACAATTATACAAATATACAGGCAGCGCTTGAGACACAGAGAATGTCTGTTTCCGGTGTGGATGAGGATGAGGAAGCACTTGATCTGATCAAGTTCCAGAATGCCTACAATTTATCATCCAAGATGATCTCAGTTATGGCAGAAGTATATGACAAACTGATCGAGGAAACCGGAGTATAAACGGATTTATAACAGGAGGAAATGGCAATGCGTATTACAAATAATATCATATTGCATAATACATCCATTAATATCAATGGAAATAAAGGAAATGTGGACACACTGAACAATCAGATGACCAGCCAGAAAAAAATACAGCGTCCTTCTGATGACCCGGTAACAGCGATCCGTGCACTCCGTCTGCGCAGTACCTTAAGTGAGATCGACCAGTACTACGAGAAGAACATTCCGGATGCAGAGTCATGGTTAGATGTAACAGAGACTGCGATCACCAGTATGCAGGAAGTGATCAAGACGATCCGTACCCAGTGTGAATACGGTGCCCAGGATTCCCTGACGACAGACAACCGGAAAACAATCCTGACACAGCTGGAAAAACTTCGTGACAAAGTATATGCAGAGGGAAATGCAGACTATGCCGGCAGAACAGTATTTACCGGATACCGCACAAATAAAAAGCTGACATTCACGGAAGACGAACAAAAGACTTCATACGAGATCGACCAGAAGATGTCGTATGCTGATCTGCAGGAACACCGGTATTATGGAAATGATGTTACAGTTCCGGGAAATAAGGCAGATGTGTTAGATGGCACAAAGATCGCTTCTCCAACCCAGGCTGCTTATAATAGAATCCGTCTTGGCTATGACAGCATTGACAGCCTGGATGTGACAGATGCAGCAGGAACTACCACAAAAACCTCTGCAAATGGCAGCACGGTAACGATCAGTTACAATTATACAGATACAACAGGGACAACGCCTGTCAATAAGACGGGAAATATGAATGTTACCGTATATGATTCTTATGATAAATGGTTAGAAGCATCCACGAAAACACCAAAATCATATGACATTGCAGATGGAGAGGCAGTGCTGATCCGTAATACCGGAGAAATGGTATTCAGCAAAACAGCGGCAGATACACTTTCCACTAATAAAGCATCTTTGGATATTTCCTATACAAAGACCGGATTTACAAATGGTGAACTTCGTCCGGAATATTATTACAACTGCACGAATATTACAGATACGAACAATAAGTTAAAGTATGAGAAATATGATAAAGATGGCAATCAGATCTATCAGGATATCGATTATGTAGTGGCTGCAAACCAGACACTTACTGTCAATACAGAGGCATCAAATGTATTTGATCACGGACTCAGCAGGGATGTGGATGAGCTGATCGATGCTGTACAGCGTTCGCTTGACGCAGAACAGAAAGTGACAGATTTAAATGCCATGAAGAAAATGCAGGAATATTCTTCCGATGACTGTCAGGCAAAATTAGAAGAGTGGATCGCAGCAGCCGAAAAAGAGCGTGATTATGCAAATGATAATATGCAGAAACTCTATAACAGCTATATTGGGAACTGCGATACTTACCTGAATAAAGTCAATCTTGCATTGACAGACGTCGGAAGCAAAGGACAGAGCCTTGCACTGACGAAAAACCGTATGTCAAATGAGCAGGAAACGATGGAAGAGTTAAAGTCCAAGAATGAAGACCGAGAACTTTCAGATATCATTCTGGAGTATACAGCGGCATACACTGCTTATCAGTCATCACTGCAGGCAGCTTCAAAAGTAAATCAGGTGACATTGCTCAGCTATCTGTAAAATGGATTAACAGCAAAATGACAGCACTATTTTTAGAATGCGTATCGTGATCTGCATCAGGAGGAAAAGGGAATGAAAGCGAACACAAGGCTTTTTGGGGGAGATAGATATTGATGAGGAGAAGATCATCACTTTAGAGAATGGGATGATCGGTTTCCGGATCTGAGAAAATTTACACTGATTTTTGACAAGGAAAAAGAAAGAACACCATCCTCGATCATGTGGTTTCAGTCCATGGATGAACCGGAAGTTGCATTTCCGGTCATGCATCCAAATGAACTGAAACCGGATTATGCACCATCAGTCAGTGATGAGATGCTGATCCCGCTTGGAGATCTTACAGAGGATAACACCTACATACTTGTAACGCTGACAGCAGCGGCGGATAAAAAAGATACGACTGTCAATTTAAAGGCACCTTTGGTGATCAATACAGACACCAGAAAAGGCTGTCAGGTGATTGCGGAAGATGAGTATCCAATCAAGTTTAATGTATATGAAGCCGTAAAAGGCAGAAAAGAAAGCGGAGGAATAAGGCATGCTGGCATTGACACGAAAAAAAGGTGAGTCTCTGGTTGTAAATAACAATATCGAGATCACGGTGTTGGAGATCCGCGGAGATCAGGTAAAAATCGGTATATCTGCGCCGAAAGAAGTGCCGATATACCGCAAAGAAGTATATCTTCAGATTCAGAATGAAAATAAGGCAGCTCTCAATATTGATGCGATCGCATCCTTAAAAGATCTGCTCTAAAAATACCGGAGCACATAATTCACAATAATAGAATGACCTCGGAGCGTGCATTCTATTATACAGGCAGAAAAATGCGGCTCCGGTATTAATTTTATGCGCAAAGAAACCGATATAAAACACAGATTAAGTAAGTTAGCATACGGGTTGTAATATAGCCGGCATGCACAGATAGACACAGGGAAGTGTGAAACACAGCAGAAAGAAGTTGTGGATACCATGGAAACGGAGGTCAGGATCATGGGAGTTCAACGGATACAGGAAACATCGGCAGCATCTTACGGCAAATCCGTAGAGGCAGCTACGTCTGGCAGCAGTAACGCAGCAGGCGGTAACGGCGTGTCACAGTCAGTGGAGAATATTACGACTCCATGGAAGACGGAAATAAAAAACAGTGCAGATACAAAGACAGGTATGGATGCAGGAAAAGACAAGGATGATGAGCCGGAAACACTTGTCGGCGCAGGAAATAACACCCAGATCCGGAAAGCTGTAGAAGAAATTAATAAGAAAGCACACAATTCGGAAGCAGTCTTTGGCATCCACGATGCCACGAACCGCGTTATGATCAAGATTGTGGACAAGGACACGAAAAGAAGTCTTAAAGGAATATCCACCGGAGAAAACACTTGACATGATTGCAAAAGGTCTGGGAAGTCGCAGGACTTTTAGTGGACGAGAAAATGTAAACAAAGACAGCACGGACTGTCTATAGAGTATACACAATAACAGATGAAAATTTTCATCAGATAGGAGTGATAATATGCCAATCAGAATTACCGGTCTGACATCAGGTCTTGATACAGAAGCGATTATTTCAGCTCTTGTATCTTCATACAATTACAAAACGAATAAATACAAAAAGGCACAGACAAAATTATCCTGGAAACAGGATGCGTGGAAATCTTTGAATACGAAGATTTACAGTCTTTACCAGCGTCGGCAACATGAAATTATCTACCGCATATAATTTAAAATCAACAACTGTTTCCGATTCTACCAAAGCAACGGTAAAGGCAGGAAATAATGCACCGACCGGAACACAGCAGTTAAACATTAAAGTTGCACAGGCAGGTTATCTGACCGGAGCGCAGCTTTCAAACAGTACAACAACATCTACAACGCTTGCAGAACTTGGCTACACAGGTGGAGATGCAAAGATCAACCTGACCAAGGGTGATGGTACAACAAAAGAAATCACATTAACACAGGGATCAACCGTTGGTGATGTGATTGCATCGATTAAAAGATGCCGGTGTCGAGTGCAAACTATGATGCAACAAATCATCGTATCTTCATTAGCTCAAAGGATACCGGAAAAGATAACGATTTTACCCTGACCGGTGGCAAATACAGAAGGTGCGAGAGCACTGTATCAAATGGGACTGGCTGTTGGTTCGGATGCAACAAATGCAACATACAAGTCTTATACACAGTACTATGATGCAAATGGCACTAAGTTAGAGCAGAATGTAGTGGATGCCATTCAGAAATATCAGGATGCGCAGAAATCATATAAGACAGCATCTGCACAGAATACAAACCTTACATCTGCATATGGATATGCAACAGCATATACAGAGATGATGGATGCGTTAGAGAACAGTGGGTTATCAGATGATGATCAGAAGAAACTTAAGACTTTACTTGGTATGAGTGCAACCCAGAGAGTGAATTCTGTGATGGATGCGGCTGGAAATGTATACACAGAAGCAGGCAAAGATGCAGATGGCAATACGATTTATGCGTATGATAATAATGGAACCAAACAGTATATACAGAAAGTTGTAACTTATCAGGAAGCGATAATCTTACATATAAAGCGAATGATGACGGAACCTATACAGATAAAGATGGTCATGTCTGGACAGCAACCGGTGATAAGGATGATGATGGAAATGCAAAATATTCTTATACCTCAGATGATGGCACGACCACGACAATCAGTATAAAAGAAAATGTGGCATATTATAATGCTACAGGTACATCGCATAAGATTGGGGATAAGTATACAGATAAAAACGGAGTTGTGTATACACCGAATGATAACGGAACATATGCAGGAACAGATGGAAAAAATTATATTAGACGGAACCACTTTTAAGGAAGTAGATAGTGATAAAAATGTAGTCAGTGGTGGAAAAACAGTTGCTGTGTCAGATTGTACAACAGAAGATATTACAGAGATGAAATATACACAGGGAACTGCAGCAACAGGTATCGAACGTTCCGCAGATGTACTCAGTAAGATTAGAGAGGATAAGAAGGATACACTTACCGATGAGGTTGTTTCTAAATTGACCTCTAATATTGAGAAAGTCAATGTGTATGAAAGTGCAGAGGATTCACTGGCTGTTGATGATGAATATTCCAGAAAGAATATCATTGATTCCATTCAGCAGGCATATAAAACAGGTAAAGCAAGTGATGTTACAAAGGTGACAAACAAATATGCGGAGGTCATTACAAAGAATCAGACGACCATGACCACAGCACAGAAAAACGATGGATGATAATTCGTTACTTGCAGATCTGGCTGCAATGGATTCAACTTCATCAGACTATACAACAGCATTAGCTGCATTTGTAAAGAAAGTACAGATTCAAAAGAAATTATGGATCAGAGCTCTCAATATACCAATTCAGGTGCAATGAAGATTGATGGCTGTGATTCTGAAATTAAATTAAACGGTATTACATACACCAGTTCACTGAATACCTACTCCATCAACGGTCTTTCCATTACTGCAATGCAGGCAACCGGAGATGGAGATACCAATGCGATTACCGTCACAACTGCGACCGATACACAGGGAGTTTACGATAAGATTAAGGATTTCCTGACACAGTACAATGCACTGGTCAACGAGATGACATCTCTTTACAATGCAGATTCTGCAAAGGGTTATGAACCGTTGACAGATGAAGAAAAGAAAGTGCAATGTCTGATTCTGAGGTTGAGAAGTGGGAAGAAGATTAAATCTTCATTGTCCGTCGTGATGACAGCCTGGAAAGTGTCATGAATCTGATGACGAATGCCATGAGTCAGCCGGTTACGATTGATGGCAAGAAATATTATCTGTCAAGTTTTGGAATCAAGACACTGGGTTTCTTGAATGCACCGGAGAATCAGCAGAATGCATATCATATTGACGGTGATGAGGACGATACAGCAACTTCCGGAAACGAAGATAAGCTGATGGCGATGATAAACTCTGATCCGGATACGGTCGTTTCCTTTATGCAGCAGCTACGACCAATTTATACGATGCGATTGGAACGAAGATGAAGTCTTCTTCTGTAAGCAGTATTTATAAAGTTTACAATGATAAAGAAATGGCTTCTGAATACAGTGATTACACCACTACGATCAAGAAGTGGGAAACAGAAACTTGCAGGATCAGGAGGACGCATACTACAAGAAGTTCTCTGCAATGGAGACTGCGTTGTCTAAATTACAGAGCCAGACATCTTCATTATCCAACCTGTTTGGAAGCTGATAAAATTGCTGAAAATGATGGTAAAATAAAAAGAGAGAGTGATAAAATTTAAATATCTGCCCCGCATAGATGTGGGACAGATATTTGTGACATGAAGTAAATTATATCTAAAATCATATAACGCATGGAGGAAATGATTTATGCTGGCTAACAGAGGATACGCAGCGTATGCAAACAATAAGGTTATGACTGCATCACCGGCGGAACTGACGCTGATGCTTTATGAGGGAGCGATAAAGTTTGCAAATATCGCGATTGAAGCAATCGAAGCAAAAGATATTCAAAAAGCTCACGATAATATTATGAAGGTAGAACGCATTATTGAGGAGTTTCAAAGTACACTTGACCATAAATATCCGGTGGCAAAGGATTTTGATGAAGTATATAACTATTTGTTGGTACGTCTACAGGAAGCAAACATAAAAAAGATAAGGAAATCATGGAAGAAGTATTAAAACATCTTCGTACCATGCGTGATACCTGGAAACAGGTTATGAAGCTGGCACATACACAGCAGAAGTAAGGATATGGAAAAGATGGAGAAAAACCAATATATTCCGGTTATGATACAGAGCCTGAAAAAAAAGAGTGAGATATTAGATGCTATTATGGAATTAAATATCAGGCAGAGCGAAGAATTGGAAAATCCGGCATTAGATCCGGATGATTTTGATAAGACAGTAGAGGAAAAGTCAAAGCAGATTGAACAGCTGGATCTGTTGGATGATGGTTTCCAGGAACTATTTGACCGGGTAAAGATGACTTGAAGAATCATCAGGATATTTATCGTGATGAAATTGCACAGATGCAGGATTATATCCGCAAATTAACCAGCAAAAGTGCAACCATACAGGTACAGGAAGCACGCAATAAAGATTTAATGACAAAAAAATTTGCATCTGTACATAAACAGGTCAGGGAGGTCCGCAAGAGCCAGCGTGTTGTAAATCAGTATTATAAAAATATGATGAAGACAAACTATGGCGAGCCGGTGTTTACGGACAAGAAAAAATAAAGATAGAAAAAAGAAAAAAATTTTTTTTTACTATAAAGTATCGAGATGAACATCCGATATATAATACAAGTAAACAAAGTGATGATGAACATTATTAACAAAGTTGGCAGTGGAACGGAATGGAGCGTACGGCCGGGAAGGAAAGCTGCAAATTAAGACGATGCGGCATGGAAGCCACAGTAAATTCAAGGAGGAAATGAATTATGGTAGTACAGCACAATCTTACAGCTATGAATGCGAACAGACAGGTAGGTATCACAACAGGCGCACAGGCAAAGTCTTCAGAGAAGTTATCTTCTGGTTATAGGATCAACCGTGCAGGCGATGACGCTGCAGGTCTAACAATTTCCGAGAAAATGAGAAGCCAGATCCGTGGATTAAACAAAGCTTCTGACAACGCTCAGGACGGTGTTTCCTTAATCCAGGTTGCTGAGGGTGCATTATCTGAGACACATTCTATCTTACAGCGTATGAACGAGTTAGCTACTCAGGCTGCAAACGATACAAATACAACTGCTGATAGAACAGCTATTCAGGATGAGATCAACCAGTTAACATCTGAGATCACCAGAATTTTTTCAACAACTCAGTTCAATACAATGAACCTTCTCGATGGTAAGAATTTACTGCTAAGAACCTTCAGGTTGGTTCTATCTGTGGACAGAGAATCACAATTTCCATCGACGCTATGTCAGCATCTGGTATTGGTGTAAGCGGACTTGATGTTACATCTTTCGTAACAGCTGGTAAGTCTATGTCTGATATTCAGGAGCTATTTCTACTGTATCAGCACAGCGTTCTTAAACTTAGGAGCACTTCAGAATCGTCTGGAGCACACAATCTCTCAACTTGGATAACATCGCTGAGAATACTCAGTCAGCAGAGTCTCGTATCCGTGATACAGATATGGCTGAAGAGATGGTTGAGTACAGCAAGAACAACATCCTTGCTCAGGCAGGACAGTCTATGTAATCTGTATTACAAGCAATTTAAAAGCCGGCAGTTTTATACTGCCGGTTTTTTTTAATCTATAGGGAGACGATTTTGATATGAATCAGACAGAGTTAATGCAAAGTGTCTCTGATACGGCAAAGATGCTGTATCAGAACCGGGAACATGATGGCTTAGAACAGGCAGAGAACATTATAAAGTCTCTTCAGCAGCTGGTAGAAAACCAGTCTGAGGAGCAGATGCGGACGACAGGCGCATTTTCTGTTGCAATGATGCGGGAATTGATGGAAGCATATCAAAACAGTGATGTGATGGCAGTGGCAGACTGCCTCATGGAAAAAAGCAGCGTTATTTATCCGTTCTATTTTCAGGAAAATGATTAGGGCAGAAGGGAAATAGAGAAGATGGATTTATTTGAAAAGAACATGTCCGCATTGGAAAAGAAAAATAAGGAATATGCAGATGAAATAAGGAAAATTACGATAGATAAAATCTCCGACCGGATTGTGGTGAGTGAGGCATCAAATGGGATGCAGATTGTTTCAGTGCAGGAAAAAGGGCATCTTTGGAACTTAAACAGTCGGTTTGACCCGGAACTTGCAGCAGAACTTTACTGGGAACGTTATGAGATTCCGCTTTACGGAATCTATTTTCTATATGGATGTGCAGATGGACGGCACTTAAAACAATGTCTGGAGAAATGCGATGATACAAACCGCGTGATTATTTGTGAACCAGACATGGAAGCATTTTCAGCGGTATGCCATTTCCTGGATTTGACAGGGCTCTTTAAGGATGATCGTACTTTACTGGTATTTTCCGGAAATAAGAGAGGTTGATATCCAGCATATTGTAGATGAGGTGGTCAGTTATTCTCAGACAAAATTATTGGAATTTTGTATTTTGCCGGGCTATGATGTCCGTTTCCCTGAAAAATGTCAGCGGTATATGGACATGGTCTTAGGAAAAGTGGAATCACTGATGGCCATTAAAGCCACCTATCTCGGATTTAACCGTATGATTCCGAGACATACTTTGTTCCATATTAAAAATTTAATATATAATTGCAATATTGAACAGATAAAGCGGAAACTGAAGGAGTATGATATTTCAGGGATTCCGGCAATTATCGTATCGGCGGGACCGTCATTGGATAAAAATGTGCAGGAGCTGCGGAAAGCACAGGGAAAGCGTTCATCATTGTGGTGGATGCAGCATTGCGCACACTTTTTAAAGGCGGGAATCCGTCCGGATATTGTGTATACAATCGACCCGGAATCACCGGACAGGTTCTTTGAAAATCTGAACCTGGACGGATTACTTTGGGCATGCTCAAGAATTGCCCGGCCGGAAGTAATCAAACAGTATGCAGGGAAAATCTTTTATAACGGGTTGTTCTGGGGAAAATGGAATGCAGAAATCAGCGAAGAACTGGGATATATTTTTCCTTGGCTTATGGTGGGAGGCTCAGTTACCTCCGAGGCATTCCAGTTTGCGGCATATATTGGCTTTAAGAAATGATTCTTGTGGGGCAGGATATGGCATTCACCAATGGAATTTCCCATACAAAGGGTATTGAGCAGGCATTTGGCGACAATAACGAGTACATTGAAAGCCGTCTGCTGATGGATGTGGAGGGGAATGATGGAACTATGCTCAAAACCGACTACCAGATGTATATATATAAGCATTGGTTTGAAAATCTGTTTCTTGCCAATAAAGATAATTATGAAGTGATTAATGCAACCGAGGGTGGTGCCAAAATCAAAGGAACAAAAATTGCAGCTTTAAAGGATACTATTGCAGTGGAATGCCAGAAGAAACTGGATATTTACGGTATTTTTGGAAGAAATTCCACCAATGTTTGACAGGGAGCAGCAGGAACGCCTGCTTGGAAAGCTGAAAAATATGCCTGATGAAGTAAAAAATTTCAAAAACACCTTGATGAAGTGATTTCAGAGCAGGAAAAAACTTTTAAAGCAGATTGAAAATAATGAGATTTCGCAAAAGGAGCTTGTCAGACATCTAAGAGAATTAATTCGGCAGAATGAAGAAATCAACAAAGAACCGATGCGGGACATGGTAATTCTCTATGCGCAGAAGGAAGAATATGAGGTTGGGGAGGATATCTATCAGGCAGATCTTGGACCAAAAGAACTTGTGGAAAAGAGTCTTTTGCTTTTTACGAGGATATCAGAATGGCTTCCAGCTCTTTGAGGAGGACATTGAAGATTACATTATGAAAGATTAGTCAGACAAAACCTGAAGAATCGATGTTACGATGGCAGAACGTATGACGTTCTGCCATTTTGCTGAGCGCATTTGCTGCGATTTGCTGCCGTTCTTTCTCATGAGAGAGATAATAACCAATTTTTTTTGAACAAAATCATCCTCACTTTCATAGAAAACAAAGTCTTCTTCGGGAACGAACAAATCAAGCAAATCTTCCTGATAGTTCGTAAGAAAACCACCGCTTCCCAAAATGTCCATACAGCGAAGCGGGATACCGGTGTGAATGCTTTTTAAGCTTATATTTAAGTTGATACGGCTATGTCTGAAGATAAGTGGCATTGTGGAATACCAGTCCACAGGTCCCATAAACTGTGCATGGGGAAGTTCGGGAACTGGGTTATGCGTGTATAACTTTAACGAAAAACGATCAGAAGCCTGCTTTAACAGGGAGAGTCTTTCTCGCGCAGTAATCTTTCGGCAAAGAAAATAATTTGCATATACATAGGCGGCAGATTCAGTGCCGTCTGACATTGGAGTATAAGGTGCTGCTTTCTGTAAATCGGCAATAATGTCCGGAGTCAGCAGATCTTCCAGAAAAAAACTGCCATAGACATTCTGTTGTGCGTGCATGATGGCATCCAGGTAGCCGCGGGTAAAGTCAGAGATAGTTTCTAACCGGTCAAAAAATTGTGATCTTCGTTGTAGAGTGAACCTACAAAAAGAAACGTCGGCGGAGAGCTTTTCTGTCAGTGCATCCGGGCAGACCATGGCAGAGAGACGGGATACATTTGCTGCAAGTGGAAGATAATATACGGTATCAATACCAGCATTTTTGAAGGTAAGGTAAACTGACTTATCAAACAGAAAAACGTAGTTGCATGAATTGATCAAGGTATAGGAATAAAGAGCAACTAATGGACTGTCATAGATATAGGAGACATATTTGATGTTGTGGTTCTGACAGCATGCAGAAAGAATCGGGGAATAATTAAAAGAAAATACAAACGCATAGGATGCATTTGTAAGTGCAGCAGCAAATGCTTCTTCAAATTCTTTGCTGTGCCGTTCTTTATAATCTTTGTGGTAAAAAGGTCACAGGTAATCTGATTCGCCTCAAACGCATCAATCATATCCTGCTTGGCAAATGCAGGAGAGTCAAGAAATAATATTTTCATAAGTAGCCTTTCTAAATCGCATCTAATCCATAAGCCAGAGATATCATTTGCAGCAGACGCTCCGGATAATTATGGTATTTTTCGAGAGCAAGATAACCGTTGTGTGCAATTTCTTTTCGGTCGTTTTCGTGTGTCAGGTAATATTCTGTCTTAGAGAGTAAATCATCTTCTCCGGTATAACATTCCAACTCTTGTCCCGGAGTAAAATAATCCGTCAGTTCCGACTGATAATTTGTCAGCAAAAAACCTTCGCAGGCGAGCACATCAAACAGGCGTAATGGCAGTCCTGTCCGGATGGACTTGGCAGTAGGGTTTAGATTAATCCTGCTGAAGTGGAAAATAAGCGGCATTTCTGTCAGTGTTTTTGCAAGTCCACAGTTGTGGACAGGAAGTCCGGTCGTGTCGCTTGCGGTGTATAAGTTTACGGAATATTTGGAGCCAAGCGTCTGCATTAACCAGAGCCGCTCCATAGCAGTCACCTTTGCTCCAAGGTATAACTGCGCCATTGTGGCACGGTCATTCCGGCGGAAGCCGGTCGGCGGAGTATAAAAACCTTCTAGAGAATTACGAAACTCTTCTACGAGGGGAATCCGGCAGGATTTCCTCAAGAAAATTATAACCGTAGACCTTTAACTGGGCTGCCATAATGCCTTCCAGATAACCAGTAAGGTATCCTGGTTCTTTTTTAGACGGTCATAGGGACTTTTTTCAGTATAGAGTGAACCCACAAACGAGATATCACCGGAAAAACGGGAAATATCATCATCCGTGGCAGAAGATATTACTTTTTCCAGCGCGTTGGATTACTTGCCAGCGGCAGATGAAAAATGCAGGAAGGGTTGTAGCGGGAAAATTCGTTATACTGCGCGCGGTCAAAGAGAAAAATCCGGTTCCACGGATTGCGGATGGAATCGGAATAAAGTTCCATGACCGGACTGTCCACGGTCCAGCAGAGATAGCGAATCTGAAAAATGTTGCAGACTTCTGAGATAAAGGGGTAGAAGTTGATGCTGAAAACAAAATCATAGCTTGCCTTTTGGAGTGTTTCATTTAAAAGTGCAACACCTTCAGAGGGAAGTAAATTTTTGTTGTAAATTTCCTCTGTAATTGTGACAACTTCATTTCCAAGTTCGCAGAATCCATCGATAATATCTGGTTCACATATGCTTCCATAGCGGTAAAATAATATTTTCATGAAAAATTCCTTTAATCCTGTCTGATTGCAAATTGAATATAGTTATTATATACTAATAAACAAAGCATTTCTACCTAAAAGGTTATGATTATAGGTGAAAAGTTCGATATAAATAATATCATGACAGCAGGATGCTGTAAGAGAAAAGCAGGAGGCTTAAAAATATGTTAAATGGAAAGACAATCCTTGTAACAGGGGGAACAGGTTCTTTCGGAAACCAGTTTGTAACGTATGTTTTAGAAAATTATGATCCGAAGAAAATTATTATTTATTCCAGAGATGAGTATAAACAGTTCATCATGGCGAATAAATTCAAAAAATATGGTGATAAGCTGAGATTTTTTATTGGCGATGTTCGTGATAAAGAAAGATTATACAGAGCTTTTGACGGTGTGGATTATGTGGTTCATGCAGCAGCATTAAAACAGGTTCCGGCCTGTGAATACAATCCGATGGAAGCAGTGAAGACCAATATTGATGGCGCAATGAATATTGTCGATGCGGCACTTGATTGTGGTGTAAAGAGAGTGGTTGCATTATCTACGGACAAGGCAGTAAACCCTATTAACCTTTACGGGGTACAAAACTTGTTTCTGATAAGTTGTTTATTGCAGCAAATGCATATGCGGGAACGAAGGATGTATGTTTTTCAATTGTACGTTATGGAAACGTTGCTGGAAGCCGTGGCTCTGTTATTCCATTTTTCCGTAATATCGTAGCAAACGGTGGAAAAGAGCTTCCGATTACTGACTACCGTATGACACGTTTCTGGATTAGTCTTGACGAGGGTGTGCAGCTTGTCATTAAGGCACTTTCAGAGGCAAAGGTGGAGAAACCTTTATTTCCAAGATCCCTTCTTTTAAGATTACAGACCTTGCACAGGCAATTTTGCCGGGATGTGAAATGCCAGAGGTTGGT